>Ga0070681_10000366_pt1 | contig 36482 bp, 33 predicted proteins | sample KBSC83BmetaG_FD_65650 | JGI IMG/M metagenome (GOLD analysis project Ga0070681, IMG submission 65650) | Corn rhizosphere microbial communities from Kellogg Biological Station, Michigan, USA - KBS C8-3B metaG | ecosystem: Host-associated > Plants > Roots > Rhizosphere | place: USA: Michigan...
ATCGCCGGCGTCGTGTACCAAGCCTTCGTCGAGCAGCTGCTGAATGCGCGCATATGAGAGGCCGCGGATGTCCATCGCGCCGCGGGATGCGAAGTGCACCAGGCCCTCGAGCTGCCGGCCGGGACAGGCGACGTTCGGGCAATAGATCGCCGCTTCGCCCTCCTCGCGGGTGAGAGGAGTTCCGCACACCGGACACTTCTTCGGCATCCGCCACGGTTTCTCGGCGCCCGTTCTCCTGTCGGGAATTGGAGCGATCACCTGCGGGATCACTTCGCCGGCGCGTTTGAGCTGCACCCAGTCGCCGACACGCAGGTCCTTGGCGACGATCAGGTCCTCGTTGTGGAGGGTGGCGAGCTTCACCACCACGCCGCCGATCTCCACCGGCTCGAGCACCGCGAATGGATTGATCGCTCCCGTTCGGCCCACGTTCACTTCGATTGCCAGCAGCCTCGTCTCGGCGATGTCGGGCGCGAATTTCCGCGCGATTGCCCAGCGCGGCTCCCGTCCGCCGACGACGCCCAGCTCTTCCTGCAAACGGAGTGAATCGACTTTCACTACGCCGCCGTCGATGGCGAAGTTCAGCTCGCCGCGGATCTTGTGCTCGAGGTCGTGTGCCCACTTCTCGACCTCGGCCAGGGTCTTCGCTCGCTTGCGATGCGGCGCGACTGGCACTCCCCACTCCGTCAGCGCATCGAGCAGCTCGGTCTGCGTTTCGAACGGAAGATCCTCACCGTCGGGCACCGCAACCGAATAGCCGAAGAAGCGGAGCGGCCGCGATGCGGTGATGGCGGGATCGAGCTGTCTCAGACTCCCCGCCGCGGCGTTGCGGGGATTCGCGAACAAGGCATCGCCCGCGCGCGCCCGCGCTTCATTCATCTCCTCGAAGCGATCGAACGGAAAGTAGATCTCGCCCCGGATCTCGAGCCTGCTTTTGGGTGCGCTCGGATGCAGTCGCAGCGGAACATCGCGCACGGTGCGGAGATTCACGGTCACGTCTTCGCCGATGATACCGTTCCCGCGAGTCGCGCCCATGACGAAGATCTGATTTTCGTAGGTGAGAGCGACAGCGGTGCCATCGATCTTGAGCTCCGCGGTGTAGCCGGATTTTGCGATGTCATCGCCCACCATTCGAACGAGCCGCTCCTGCCAGGCGCGCAGCTCCTCGTCGTCGAATGCGTTGTCGAGTGACAGCATCGGCCGCAGGTGCTCGTGTTTGGCGAGCTGACTTTGTACTTCCGCCCCGATGCGAAGCGTGGGAGAATCCGGGCTTTGGCACTCCGGGAAGGTGCGCTCGAGCTCCTGCAGCTCCCTGAACAGCTTGTCGTACTCGGCGTCCGAGATCGTCGGACGGTCGAGAACGTAGTACTCGTGGGATGCGCGGTTCAGTACGACGCGCAGCTCGGTGGCGCGACTAAGTTGAGGCTCCTGGGCTCTCCGCCGAGGCTCTTGCCCTTGGGGGTGAGCCGGGACCACTGGCGCCCGTTCCTGTGCTTCCTTTGACCGGCTTTTCGCCATCCGACGAGTCGTTTCCTTTGTCTTGCGTATGTGCGTTGAAATCAGCGCCGTCGAAGCGAACCACGCGGTTGCGCCCGGTCTCCTTGGCAACGTAGAGAGCGTCGTCAGCCGCTCTCAGAAGTGCCTCCTGATCCTTCACTCGCGGATGCGGCGCCGCGGCCACCCCGCAGCTCATCGTCCGGGAAAGCGTCCCGCCCGGGTATGTAAAAGTATGCTTCTCCACTTTCTCACGCAGCCGTTCCGCGAAGGTCACCGCGGAGTCGAGTACGGTACCGGGCAGAATAAGCAGAAATTCTTCACCGCCGTAGCGTCCGACCCGGTCGATCTCGCGGGCTTCGGCCTTGAGCAGCTGGGCAAATTCCTTGAGCACCGCGTCACCAGCCTGGTGGCCGTAGGTGTCGTTCACGCTCTTGAATTTGTCGATGTCGCACATCACGATGGCGATCGGCTCGTGAAGCCTGATCGAGTGCTGCCACATGTCGTGCAGCCTCTCCTCGAGCGACCTGCGGTTCTCGACCTGAGTGAGTCCGTCGGTGAGGGAAATCTGCCGCAGCCTGATGTTCAGCTCCGACAATTCCTTTTCGCGCGCCGCCAATGCCGACTGGAGCGACTTGATTCGCAGCAGAGAATTAACCCTTGCCTCGAGCTCCGCGAAATTGATCGGCTTGGTGATGTAGTCGTCAGCGCCGGCATCGAGACCCTCGACCTTGTTCTCCGTCGAATCGAGGGCGGTCTGCATGATGACGGGGATGAAGGGCAGGTTTTCGTTCGCTTTGAGCCTGCGCACGACTTCCATCCCATCCATCTTCGGCATCATGACGTCGAGGAGGATCAGATCCGGACAGACCTTGTCGACCTGGTCCAGCGCCGCCTGCCCATCGTTGGCGCCGAAGACTTCGTACCCACGCGCTTCGAGACGCGCGCGGAGCAGCTCGATGTTGTCCTCGTGGTCGTCTACGACCAGAATCTTCTTGCGGTCTTTACGCTCCATTGTTCTTGCCGAGGAACCTCTGCACCTCCGCGACTACTGCCCTCGGCTCGCACGGTTTCGCCAGATATCCGTCGCAGCCGACTTCCATTGCCTTCTCGCGATCGGATGCGAGGGCGTGTGCAGTCAGCGCGATGATCGGAATCTGCTTCGTCGAGGGATCGTGTTTGAGCACCTGGGTCGCCTCCCAGCCGTCGATGATCGGGATGGAGATATCCATCAGGATCAGATCGGGCTTTTCTGACCGTGCTTTGGCTATTCCTTCCTCTCCGTTCAGCGCTTCGGTTACTTCGTAGCCAAAGTGCTTCAGAATGGTGGAATAGACAATACGATTGTCCTCGTTGTCTTCAACCAGTAATACCATTTTACCTGAACTGCTCATTCAGTGGCCTCGCACGGCTATTGCTGGGTGGGTTCAGGGCAAATTTCTTACCATCCCCTGAGCCAGGCTTCCATGGTCAATTTTACCAGCCCGCCCAGAACCACCTCCTCGGTTCCAAAAGCGCCGCCGCCCGGGTCGATTCCGCAGCCAAAATCAGATGGTTTTCCCGGCGAGACAGTCCCCGACTGGAACAATATCGGACTGTTCGCCGCCGGCATCGCGGTAGGTGCGATCCTGGGCGCGAGCGCCGCACTCCTGTGGGCACCCGCGAGCGGAGATGAGACTCGCGAGCGAATCGGGCGCCGGGTCCGCCGCCTGCGCGGCGAGGACGACGACGTGTGGGATCAGCTCGCCGCCGAGCTGGAGCGAGCGGCCGGGGAAAGAGAAGAGGAAGAGAAGGAGCTGACGGAAGTCCTCAAGGACTAGTCACCCCGCAGTCCCGCGTCGGCCTCGGCCTTGAAGTGGCGATCGTTGTAATCGGCGTTGGGCAGCTTCAGCGCCGCCTGCCACTCGGCGCGGGCTTTCGCCTTGTCACCCATGTCCCGGTAAACGCCGGCAAGATCGACGTGATGGACGATGCGGTCGGGCTCGCTCGCCACCGAGGCCTCCATGTACCGCTTGGCTTCCGCCCAGCTCGCCGAGTCGAAGATCTTTCCGCCAAGGAAGTTCTTCGCAATCATGCGGGTGAAGCCATTGAGACGCATCACTTCCGCGTTCCACATCCCCATGACGTGCAGGCAGCCGGCGTGGTTCGGGCTGATTTTCAGGCACTCGAGCGCATGATCGCGGACATCCTTGGCGTACTTGATGCGGGCCCGCGGGCTCTGGGTCAGCGCGTTCTTCCCGAGCGCGCGGGCTAGATTGAAATGGCCCTCAGGGTCGCCAGGGTTTACCTCGACGGCACGGCGCGCGTACAACTCGGCGTTCTTGAAGTAGTCTTCGCGCCTCTTGTCGTTGGTCTCGTAAGATCCGAGATCGACCGCCGACCGCGACGCCTTCCACAGCGCTTCGTAGTTTTTGGGGTCGAGCTTGATCGCCTCTTCATAATGCTGAAGCGCAGCGGGAGCGTTCATGGCAACGTATTCTTTGTCGCCAAGTGCCACGTGATCGGCGGCGGTCTGAGCGCCGGCCAGCGACGCGGCGAGCAGCATTCCCGCTGACAGGTACTGAAGAGCGCGCATTTGAGACTCCAGAACGAGGTGGTTGTGTTCCGTACGAATACCCCGACCGACGGTAAATGATCGTACCCCGCCTCATCGAACGCAAACGCGATGGCGGCCGTCTCGAGCCGGAGGAGATCCGTGAGCTGGTGATGGACTACTCGGCCGGAAGAGTGCCGGATTATCAGATGTCGGCACTGCTGATGGCGATCTATTTCCAGGGCCTCGATCGGGGAGAGATGGGCTCGTTGATGGAGGCGATGCTGGAGAGCGGGAAGAAACTCGACCTCTCGCGACTCCGCACCGCCCGGATCGACAAACATTCAACGGGCGGAGTCGGCGACAAGACGTCGCTGATCCTGGCGCCCCTCGTTGCGTCCCTTGGAGTCGCGGTGCCAATGATGTCGGGTCGCGGGCTCGGCCACACCGGTGGCACTCTCGACAAGCTGGAGTCGATCCCCGGCTTCCGCGCCTCGCTCACAATGGTGGAGGCCGAGCGCCAGATCGCGCGGATTGGCTGTGCGATGCTCAGTCAGACGGACGAGATGGTGCCCGCCGACCGGAAGATTTACGCGCTCCGTGATGCGACGGCGACGGTCGAAGTGATCCCGCTGATCGCCGCCAGCATCATGAGCAAGAAGCTCGCGGAAGGCCTGAGTGGACTCGTGCTGGATATCAAACGCGGCTCGGGGTCATTCCTGCCGGAGCTGGAGGACGATCTCGCGCTGGCCAACGCGATGATCGACCTCGGCGCCAGTCACGGCTGTCCCGTGGTCGCCTTGCTTACGGCGATGGACCGTCCTCTCGGACTTGCCTGCGGCAACGCCCTCGAGGTAGCCGAGGCCCTCGACGTGCTGAGGGGCGGCGGGCCCGGCGATCTGATCGAAGTCACGTTTGCGCTCGGCGCGCGGATGCTGGTGCAGGGGACTGTCGCTTCGACTCTGGATGCCGCGTACGCAATGATGCACGAGGCGATCGCGTCGGGCGGCGCGCTGCGCAAGTTCGAGGAGATTATCGAAGCACAGGGTGGCGATCCGGCGGTGGTGCGCGAGGCATCACGGCTCCCGTGGGCGCCCTACACCGCGGTCTTCACTGCGGAGCGCGACGGCATCATCCAGTCCGTCGATCCCCGCGCGATCGGATACGGAATCATCGCCCTCGGCGGCGGGCGGACGAAGATGGAGGATCGCATCGATCCCGCCGTTGGATTCGTGATTGATGCGAAACCGGGCAATCATGTCGCGAGGGATCAGACTTTGGGCATGGTCCACGCGCGGAACAAGGCCGATCTCGAGGTTGGACTGCGCGTCCTCGCTGAGGCGATAGTTGTCGGAGAGGGAACGCCGTCGGTGCTGCCGCTGGTGTCGCACGTCGTGACGGCTCGGGGAGTGGAGACGATCGCAGACCAGGAGACTGAAAACAGAACGGGTGCCAGACGTCAGTAGCACAGTGGCCAGTACACAGTTCACTACGTCGGGACGTCACTGATGGCTAGCGAAGCACAGGCAACTGCTTCTGCTGTCAGGTGATTAGACACGTCCCGACGTTGTGAACTAATCACTGGCATCTACGCCACTGACGTCTGGCACCCGTTCTGTTGCAGTTCTCAGCCTGCCCGTCGTCGCAGCAAAAAGTCGTTAGTCCGCGTTGCGCCCTCTTCGAAGGGTGAGCCACCCGAATATGAACCCCCCGAGCACCTCCCCGGTCAAAATCCCCCAGAGCATGCTCGTTTTGTCGGGCGCGAAAAACGCGCGCGACGTGTACTGGAGCGCGACTACCGTCGCCGTTGCAACTATTACGACGATAAGGAATTTCGAGTTCTGAGCGGGTCTCCGGTACGAGCGATCGGGGCCGCTCGAGGGATCGCGGATCATTCTGGTTCCGTGGCCAGGTTAGCGCCGGCGCCGACGAGGAGGTCCGCGAGAATCGATCGGTGGCACTTCGCAGGGTTCTCGCAGTAGCAGCCGATCGCGAGATCCGCCCGTCGTGACATCGCGGCGAGCAGAGCGATGAGCCGCGCGGCCGCCGGCCGGCGCATTTGGGCGCGATAGGCTTTCTCGTACTTTTTCCATCGCTTGTCGGTGAACGGCTCCGACAGTGCCCAGGAGACGAGATCTCCGCTCGGGGCAAGCTCTGGAAGCCAGACATCATAGTAGTCGCGGCTGGCGTAGTCTTCTTTGCGGACACCACGCGGTGGGCGGCGAACGGTTCCGAGACGAAGGCCTTCGCCCGGCAGTCGCGGTGAGCCGAGCCTGACCACGTGGAGGCTCATTCGGGATGTGCCGCGGCGAGCTTCTTCGGAGCCGTCATCCGCCAGGCATCCCAGAGCAGGTCCATTAGCTCATCCCAGTCGACCTTGCGGTCGAGATAGACCCCGACCCAGCCGCTCGGGCCGACGTACGGCGGCGAGAAAAACCGGTCGGGCGCCGCGTCTATCATCAAACGCTGATTTACACGCGAGGCCTTGCACCATATGGCGTTACGGCCATCGCCGTGGTGATTGTCGGCCTTGGCGTACATCGCAAAAAGCTTGTTCTTGACGCGAAACGTGGGCTCGCCCCACGCCTCCACCTCGTGGGCCTCGGGCAGGCTGAGACAGAGCTTTCGCACCCTGGTCAGTGGGTTGGTGCGGGCTGGACGACGGGAGGTTCGGGAAGTCGACGGCATCGGTTTTGGGGTCGACCGCGGTTTCACCGTGCCAACCCGGGTTTGTTAACTGGAGTGCTGCAAAATCGTCTAACGTGGGTAGCAAGAAAGTTAATTTCATCGCCGATTTTCCGGCGGCGCGAGTTTGTCCGGCGTCACCGGTAACCCATATCTCCGCCGACATGTCAGCTCCGTTTCTGTTCTCGACCGGAATCGAAAACAGTTATCCGCTCCTCCCCACCGGTCGACGCGTCGACGAAATGGAGAAGTGCGGTCACTACGACCGCTGGCGTGAGGATTTCGCGCTCGTGCGCGAGATTGGCGCGCGCGCGCTTCGCTACGGGCCCGCCTACTACAGAACGCACGTCGGGCCAAACCGCTACGACTGGAGCTCCGCCGACGATCCGATTCACCATCTGCGTGACGAGGGCATCGAGCTCATCGCCGACCTCTGCCACTTCGGTGTTCCCGATTGGCTCGGTGGCTTTCAGGATCCGGCGTTCCCGGTTCTGTTCGCCGAATACGCGCGCGCATTCGCGCGGCGGTATCCGTGGGTTCGCTACTACACTCCGGTCAACGAGATCTTCATCTGCGCCAGTTTCTCGGCGCTGCGCGGTTTCTGGAACGAAGCGCTGTCGGACGAAGGCGCGTTTGCGCGCGCGATGCGCAATCTCTGCATGGGCCACGAGCTCGCCGTCGAAGCGATCCTCGCCGAGCGCCCCGATGCGGTCATCGTGCAAAGTGAATCGATCGAGCACTTCCACCCCGCCGGAAAAAAGGCCGAGGACCAGGCCGCGCGCGAGAACGCGTTCAAGCATCTCTCGCTCGATCTGACACTCGGCCGGCCACTTGGGCCGGGGATGGCGAGCTTTCTCAACGATCACGGCGTGACGTCGAACGATCTGAGCTTCTTCCGCGAGAAGCGTGGTATCGGCCAGCGCTGGCTGGGGCTGGACTACTATCCGACGTGCGAGCACCGCGTGACGTCGACCGGCAAGCGGAGCACCCAGTGGAAAGGACTCGGTTTCCGGCTCCTCGCCGCGGAGTACTACTCACGCTACCGGATTCCCCTCTTCCACTGTGAGACCAACCGGGTGAGCTCGCTCGCGGTCGATTGGCTCGCTGGGCAGTGGGAAGACATCGTCGCGCTCCGGAGCGCGGGGATTCCGGTGATGGGCTTCACCTGGTTCTCGCTCACGGATCAGATCGACTGGCAGCACGCGCTACGGGTCGAGAAGAACGAAGTTCACCCGGTCGGCCTTTACGATCTCAAGCGTCAGATCCGGCCGGTGGGAGTCGCGTACAAGGAGCTGATCGCGGCGAATCGGGAGCTGCTCACGCTGCCGACGCCGATGGTTCGAAAAGAAATCTCGGCGTAGAGTGCGGGGAGCTTCGGCGGGATCTAACAGTACTGAAGCGGGTAGCCGCAAGCTTTACAGCTGCTACGCCGAGAGCTTTTCCGCGGATTTTCGCACTCGGGCGGTTCCTCTACATCTAACAGTACTGAAGCGCGGAGCCCTTAGCTGCTGAGCAGCTACGCCGGGAGCGAGCTGGTGTCGCATCGTTGCGCCGGCCCAAACGACGAGACGCGAGACGAAGAGACGCGTGACGACGAGACGCAATGCGTCCCGAGAGCTCTGAGCGTAGCAGCTGTCACGCTAACGGCTCCGTGCTTTCTTTCATGTGGTGGCCAACCGAAGCGCTCAGGACCCGGAAGCTTTGACTCCAGTTCTAGCATCCTCTCTTTGCGCGGTAGGTCAATTCGTCCGCCCGGTTCCCCGTAAGGACGCGGTCCACCCACTCGACCCCCTGCGCGACCGAGTGATCCATGTTGCCCACCTCGTATCTCCACGCCCCGAACCTTCCGCGTGAGAAGACGTTTTGGGATTCCAGCCACGGATGAATCGTCGCCAGCGCCCTGTCGCGCTCGAGACTGGGTATCGGATAGGTGTACTCGCGGTCGATCAGGTGGGTGTCGACGATGTCGTCGGTGTCACGCTCGGTGAGCATCTTCGTATTCACCATTCCCTTGATGGTATCGTCGACCACCGTCTCACGATTCACCGGTTTGAAATCGGAGCGCGAGATCTCGGCGAGGAGGGAGTAATGGGTGCGCGCGTCCGGGACCACCTCGGGCGAATAGTTGGAGAGATAGGTGAGCCGATAGAACGGACAGTTCGACTCCGGGAAGTACATCCAGCATTTCTTCGACGGTGACGGCTGCCTGATTCCGACGCCGACGATGTACGACCCCGAATGCCTCAGATTGTCGGCCTGCTCGCGGACATCATCCGGTGTGCTGCCGTTCATGCTTCGAACGAGGATGTCCATCGGCATCGTCGACAGCAGGCAGTCGTAGTGCTCGCGACTCCCATCCTCCAGGACGACTTCCCGTGATTCGACATCGACCGCGACCGTCGGCGCGTTGAGTCTCAGATTGTCGGCGACGTAGGGCTGCATCCGCTCGAACAATCCGCCGGTGCCGCCGTGCAACGGATACTTGAATGTCGCATTTGGTCCCCAGCCCGCGTCGTCACGGTCGAGAACCACGTTCCCCAGCACGCGCTTGATGTCTACCACCGACACCCGCTCTCCGATCCACTCCTTGTTCATCATGCACGGCGGATGCGCCCACACCTTGAAGTTGTACGGCATCATGAAGTACTTCGCGATGCCGGAGCCGAAGACCCCCTTGATGAACTCCTCGAAGTTGGCGAAGCGCGAGAGATCGAACGGCTGCTTCTGCGCCTCGATCAATCCCATCAGGCACTCGAGCACGACCTCGCGCGGCAGGTACTTGATGTTGTTCTGGAACGGATAGGGAAGAAACCGATCGCACATCCAGACCCACGACTCGCGCATCAGCTCCTGGTACTCGTTGCCGAGGAGCTTGTCGAACAAGCGGTCGAAATACTCGTAGTGCGAGAACAGAACGTGACCGCCGATATCGTAGGTGAATCCGTTCGCGCTTTTCTCCGAGGAGGCGAGCCCGCCAACTTTGTTGCGGGCCTCGAGCATCAGAAAGTTTCTGTAGCCGAGCTCTTTAAGTCGGTAGCCGGCGGCCAGTCCGGTCGGCCCCGCGCCGATGATGATGATGCGCTTCTCGTCTGACATCGCCGTCATCCTCAAGCCGCATCGGTCATAGCGCCGGAGATTTCGGAGATGCGCTGACCGTGGCGATACGACGCGTAGCAGATCCGGCTCGGTTTGCGCCACCATGGGATGGAGTCGAGCGACGGGTGCTCGAAGTGTCCCGTGCGTGTGAGTGCTCTCACCATCTCTCCGAGCATCGTGAGCTGTGGCTCTCCGCCGCTGATATCGAAGGCGCCCGGCTCATATCGCCCGCCTTCTTCCGTCAGCAGAGAATCCCAGCCAAAGCTTCCGAGCAGCGCCCACACCGTCACCGCGACCACCGACGCACCCTCGCCGCGCATCTGCAGGGCGGCCTGCCACGCCTCGTTCAGCCACCGAAGCTGTTCCTCGGCGGTGCAGCCGAGGTGGACCTCGGTGATCGCGAGCGGCGAATGGTAACGGGCCCACGCTTCGCGCATCACCCCGAGGTGCCCCGCTATCCCATCTTCGAGGGCTCGCACTGCTTCGACGTCGGCGTAGTCGTGTTTTCCGTTGCCGCCCCTCAGGTGCGGCGGATAAAGCTCCAGCCGTTCGTCGAGGAAGCGCTCACTGGTGAGATAGTGATTTATCCCAAGCACATCCGGCGCGCACGGATGGTTCACGAAACTCGACAGCTCGGTGCTCGACGCCCCGTTGGCGATCAAATAATCCCACATCGCGTGGTGCCGGTCGATTTTGCCGCTGAGGAGGTCGAAGGTCAGCCAGCGGCGATGGTTGTCGAACTCCGCCTGGTATCGCAGCGACGGCGTGCTGTAGGTGCGCCCGAGATCCTCCGTCTGAACGAGCCGGGCGTCGGGATTTACGCGGCGCACGGCATCCATTGCCAGCCGGATCGACACGCATTCGTTCATGAAGGCACGCACGAAGGCGTAGTCGTTTCTTGCGTGTGGGTACCAGAGTCCGTATAGCCCGGAGAAACGCGCGGTGGTCAACGGCTCGTTGACTGGTGTCCACATCTCGAGCCACGGGTATCGCTGTGCGACCATCCTCGCGTAGTCGCGCAGCCGCTCCGGAAAAGTGGGATCGATGAGACTCGTGTACCGCGGTCCGCTCCCATGATGGACGAGCCCCGCGATCACATCGATCTCGAGATCCCGCAGCTTGAGCATCGCAGTGTCTGTTCTCCGCCAATCCGGATAGCGGTGCGCGCCCGGCGCGACGCGTTCCCAGAGCAGCGGATAACGAAGGGTGCGCAGTCCGAGAGCGGCGAAGCGCTCGAGATCTCCGGTCAGTCGGTGATCGTGGCCGCTCTGCGCGATCTGATCGAAGTACTTGTCGCCGACTCTGTTGACGGTGCATTCAATCCCGCCCCACAGCTCGAGCGGCGAATCCGAAGGCGATGCGGCCTCCGGGGTCCGGTCCAGCGCGGTCATTGTACGGCGAGCTGGCCCACCCCGGCGCGCGCGGGCCGCGCGGCGATTTCCCGGGTCTCGGGCGTCGCCTCGTCGATCGCCGCCGCGATCAACGTCTGCATGCTGGCTACGATGTTCTCCCACGATGCGCTCGCCGCCTTGCGCACGCCCTCGGCGAGCAACACGAGGTCGGGATTTCTCGCCGCGCGGGTCGCCAGACGTACGAACTCCGTCGACGACTTGGCGATGCGGACAATGGGTGTGAAGTTGCGCACCACGTCCGCCACGGCGGTCGAAACGATGGGCTTGCGGGCAGCCATGTATTCCAGGGTTTTGGTCGGATTGATGAATTCGGTCGCTTCGCTGAGTGCGAAAGGCATCAGACAGACGTCGAATCCCTTGACGTAGTTGGGCAGAACGTCGTACTCGCGCTTGCCCAGCCAGTGGATGTTATGGCCGGTCGGCAGCCCGGCGGGATCGACTTTCACCACCGGTCCCACGATCACCACGCTGGCCGCTGGATTGTGCGCGGCGAGCATTTCGATCAGCTCATAGTCGATGCGCTCGTCGACGACGCCGAAATAGCCGTAGATGGGCTTGGGGAGATTTGCGATATCGGCGGGAATTTCCGTCTCCTCGAGACATGCCTTACCGAAGTGCGCGACGTCCACACCGCACCCGAAGAAGTGAACGTTGCGGTGGAACCGGCGTTTTGCCTCATACAGCTTGCGGCCGCCGGTGAAGACGACGTCCGCGTTGGCGAGCAGCAGTCTCTCGCGTCGCGGCAGATCGGGATTCGCGAAGCGGAACTGTGCGAGCTCGTCCATGCAATCATAAACGACAGCGATCTCGTTGAATGCGCCCAGCATTGCCGACGCGGTCGCTGGACTGTAGAACCAGTGAATCGGATTCGCGAAGAGGCCGCTCAGACGGCAGGCGATTGCGTCCTGCGCGAGAGAGCGCACGATCGCGGTGGCCGCATCGTCGTCGTCGCGCAGCGCTCCGGGCAGATGCGGAATCGCGCGGAAGACGTTGGCGAACGGCACGGTGATGTCGAGCCGCGGATCCGGCACGTCGTCCAGAAAAATCGGTTCTTCGATGAAAAGAACGGGAGCGTGCTCCGCCATTCTCGATAAGATCTGTTGGGGTCGTTGCCACACGAAGTCCCAGCGGAGATGACTGTGCACGACTATCGGACGGTCGAGGGGCGCGAGTGTCCCCGGACCGTCCGGAATGGCTCCCGAACGGTGCATCATTGCCTCTTTTTTGATTGGGTTCTGTGTCGTGATGTTGGGCAATCCGCATGCCGCACCGGGTCGCGATCACGAGCGCATTTTTTTTGTCAGCTACCGCACAAAACTCCGCGCAAAATCGGCGCAACAATCAGCGTAAATTGTCGACCGCTTCGGCGGGTCACCACATTAAAGAAAGCTGGCTGCTGTAAAGCTGTGACTGCCGGTTTTAGTATTGTTGGATGCAGACGAAGCGACCGAGTACTGACGCCGAGCCCCGGAGAAAGACGATGAAAACAACGAGACTTCGCGCAATGACCACGGCGATTTTTCTCGGCGCCATTTCGGCGTGCACCCTCAACACCGACGTGACCGGCCCCGGCGGCCTGCTCCGACACGGCGGTGACGAGCAATCCACCGCGGTCAATACCGACTTGCCGCTGCCGCTCTCGGTGATGGTCGTGACTCAGTTCGGGGAGCCGATCGGGGACGCGGTCGTCAACTGGTCGATCGTGTCCGGAGGCGGCACCCTGAGCGCCGACGCAACGACCACCGACGTCACGGGGGTCACATCGGTGACCTACACCGCCGGCCCAAACACCGGCGATGTGACCATCCGTGCGCAGGTGCATGGCGTGCCGCCGCTCACCTTTCACGAGCACGTCACCTGATCGCGAGCTAGCTAGACGCCGCGGCCTCAGCCTGATCCAGATGGCGATGCTGATGGGCGGCCACGATCACGAGCGCTGAGTACGCGTTGTAACGCATCTTGCCGCCGAACGGCGAGACGATTTTGACACGATCGATCTGAAGTCCGTCGGCATTTCGCAGGATGGTCAGGAGCTCCGCCTGAAGTCGCACGAAATCGGAGAGCAACCGCTCGCGCGATTTGCCGCCGCGCGGGACGAAATCCGAAGTCGTCTTCACTCGGCCGATCCTGAACTTCCCGATGTGTCGCATCGGACCGATCATCATCGCCATGAACCATCCGAGCGCGTCTTTACGGTAGCGCGCTGCCTGCGCGGCAGGCGCAAGCTCTCTCGCCTCCGCGAGCGCGTCCCGCAACAGTGGGATGTACGCGTCGGATGTGAAATTGAGGTGCTCGACGCAGTCGGCCGCCGACCACTCCTCCGGAGCGGGCTTCCTGCTCCAGTCTTTTCCCGAGATGCGATCGCTCAACGCGCGCAGGCGCGACTGGGCTGATTCCAGCGACTGGGTTATGGCCGATAATTGTTGCTGCATCGCTATCGGAAGCGCGGCGTGGACGGTGCCAGCACGAACACGCTGCCGGTGACCTGAAGCTTTGCGGTGATCAAATCGCTGGAGTTGGTTCCAGCATACACATTGAAGATTCCCGGCTCGATGACGCGCCGCATTTGGCGATCGTAAAGCGACATCGCCGCGGGCTCGAGCTTGAACACCACGGTGCGCATCTCGCCCGGCTGCAGCGTCACCCGTCTCGCGCCCCTCAGACTCTTTATCGGCTCCTCCACGCTCGCGACGCTGTCGCGTAGGTAAAGCTGCACGACTTCATCGCCAGCGCGGTCACCGCTGTTCCTGACGTCCACCGACACCGTGACCGGCTCCCCGGCTCTTATGCTCGACGACGAGAGGCGCAGGTTGGAGTAGGCGAAGGTCGTGTAGCTCAATCCGTATCCGAACGGGAACTGCGGCGTCCACGGCAGATCCAGATACTTCGACGTGTAGTGGTTCGCGGAGTCCGCCGGCCGCCCGGTGTTGCGATGGTTGTAGTAGATCGGGATCTGCCCAGTCGCGCGCGGAAACGTCACCGGCAGCTTGCCGCCGGGATTGTACGCGCCGAACAGGACGTCGGCGACGGCGTTGCCGTGCTGACTGCCGAGGAACCACGTCTCGAGAATTGCTGGCGCTTCCTCAGCGAGCTCCGGAATCGCGAGCGCGCGTCCATTCATCAAGACCGCGACCACCGGTTTCGCACCGCTGGTGGATTGTCTCGCCGCTCTAATAACCGCCAGCGCGAGATCCCGCTGTGATCCAGGCAGCTCTATCGACGCGCGGCTCGATGCTTCGCCGCTCATGTCGGCGCGCTCGCCGATCACCAGCACCACCGCATCCGCCTCGGAAACGGCGCGCCGCGCCAGCGCAAATCCGGTAGTGTCGGCAGTGTCGACGGGAGAGCCGCGCACCGAGATGATCCGCACCGAGGGGCCGAGTGCGGCACGAATGCCGGCAGCGACGGAAACTGCCTCACCCGGTTTTCCCTCTGCCGCCCACCCGCCGAGCACCGCCGCACCGTCGTCGGCGAGGGGGCCGATCAGCGCAATGGTGCGGAGATCGCGACGCAGCGGAAGCGTCCTGTTGTCATTCTTGAGCAGCACGATCGATTCGCGGGCCGCCATCCGCGCCGCGGCGACGTGCTCGGGCGCGAGGGTGTAGCGCCGCTCCCTCGCCGCATCGCTGAAGCGGTATGGATCGCTGAACAATCCAAGGGCGTACTTGAGAATGAGTACGTGCCTGACCGCCGAGTCGACCAACGGCTGCGGCACCCGACCGCTCCGCACGAGGGCGGCGAGGCTGTCTGCATACACGGCGTCGGACATGTCGATATCGACTCCGGCCCGTATTCCCAGCGCAGCCGCTTCACCCCGGTTTGCAGCGACGCCGTGCGGGATCAGCTCCGAGATACCACCCCAATCGCTGATCACGAGTCCGCGAAATCCCCACCGGCTGCGAAGCACATCACGCAGCAGCCAGTCGCTCGAGTGCGCTGGCGTGCCGCCGATGTCGTTGAACGAAGCCATCACGGTAGCCGCTCCAGCCTTGACTCCAGCTTCGTAGGGCGGGAGGTACGTCTCCCACAGAGTGCGCTCCGACAACTCCACCGTATTGTAGTCGCGCCCGCCCTCGGCGCCGCCATAGCCGGCGAAGTGCTTGACCGTCGCGAGCAGGGCATCGCTGGAGCCCAACCCCAGCGCTCCGGCGCCATGTTGAAAACCACGCACCTGCGCTGCCGCCATCACGCCGCCGAGATACGGATCCTCGCCGGCGCCCTCGACAATTCGGCCCCACCGTGGATCGCGCGCGATGTCGACCATCGGCGCAAAAGTCCAGGTCACGCCGTGAGCCGTGGCCTCCACCGCGGCGTCGCGCGCCGACATCTCTACACGCGCGGAGTCGAAGCTCGCCGCCTGAGCGAGTGGAACCGGGAAGATGGTGCGAAAACCGTGGATCACGTCGAGGCCGAACAGCAGCGGAATCCTGAGACGTGATTCCTGGCTGGCGATACGCTGCAGCTCCCGGGTGTAGTCGGCACCGAAAATTCCGAGGAACGATCCGATGCGGCCCGAGCGCACCAGCGCCTCACCGCCCTGCGGAACGCGTGGACCGGTCTGGGTTCCGGAGCCGGGTAATTGGTTCAGCTGACCGACTTTTTCCTCGAGAGTCATCAGGCGGAGGATCGAGTCGGCAACTTGCGCCGCGCGCGCTGATTCGAACGGCGATTCCATCCGGGCTTGTCCGTCTGCGCCCGCCCATGGTGTCAGAAGGAGGAGCACGACCGAAAAGAAGCCCAGTGAGCGCGTGCGCATGGATTATCCGGGAAGGAATTTGGCCGCCGGCTCCGGCGCCATTGTGGCCGTCGTATCGACCGATGCCGTCGCGAGATCCTTGGCGAGCCTCACTCCGGTCTGCTCGTAGCCGTGATCCTTATAGAACTGGTGTGCCCGCTGCCGGCGCGTCGCCGACGTCAGAGAGATCTTGTGCGCCCCGTGCTGGATTGCCCATCGCTCCGCGTACTCGACGATCGCGGCGCCGACGCCCTGGCCGCGGGCGTTCTCCTCGACGACTACGGCGGTGAGCCACGCCGTCGGCTCGTTGGTGTGCAAAGCCTGAAAAAGGTGCACCGTGACTGCGGCGACCACCTCGCCATCCGCGGCCTCTGCCACCAGAACGGTACTGCCCGGCCGCGCGTAGAGTTTTTCCAGTCGTGCCGGGATATCCCGGACATCACTCGGATATCCGAGCTGGCCGAGCAGGAGACTCAACGCGGCAGCATCCCCGGCGTCGGCGGATCTGATCGTGATGGAGTCCATGAGCCAATTATCCGGCACCAGAGAGATTCACACAAGCGGCAAACGAACGAACAGCATTGCGGCGGTGAACACGGGAATTGCAGTGTAATTGGTCTCGGTATTGTGCCTGATGGAAAGTCACTCTAGGGTAAAGCATCGGAGGAATTGTCATGACGTCACCAAACCAGAGTAGCGACATCGAAACACGAAGAGTTCCAACGGATCAACTGGAACAGCTCTTCACGCATTTCACCCGGAATTTTCTGATCCGCCAGTCGACCAATAGCGTCGACGTCGAGGTCCTGGGGGCCGATTCCGGCGATCAGTTCGAGGCGGAAGGCGCGAGAATTTTCGGCATCACCTTCGATCCAAAGGAAAATTCGGTCGAGTTCGAGCTCGACGGAGGCGACCACCGGATCATCAATCCGAAGGAAGTCTGGGTAGCCGAAGAGCCGGACGGCTTCATCAAGGCCATCGAAGTAGTGCGCGACGATGGAACGCGCGAAGTCGCGCGCGTCAAGCGTGGCGGCATTGCGCCGGCATCGCCGGGTGGCGCGAGCTCGACCGATTCCGCGCGGGAACAACGATCGAGCTAGCGTCCGCTGTTCGGCTGTGGGACCGGCGAGACGGGCAGCGACCTCAATGAGACCGGAAAGACTCAGCGCCTTCAGCGACGGCGTCATGGCGATCATCATCACGATCATGGTGCTCGAGCTGAAGGTCCCGCACGTTGCGACGCTTCAGGCGCTCATGCCGCTCGTGCCCGTGTTCCTCGCCTATTTACTCAGCTTCATCATCCTCGGCATTTACTGGAACAATCACCACCACATGTTCGCCCTCACCGAGCGCATCACCGGCGGTGTGCTTTGGGCGAACCTGCACCTCCTGTTCTGGCTGTCGCTGATGCCCTTCGTGACGGGCTGGATGGGGGAGAATCACTTCGCGCCGCTGCCGACGGCACTGTATGGCGCGGTGATGGCGCTGGCGGGTATCGCGTACTACATCCTCGAGGCGACCATCATCCATAGTCAGGGCGTGAATTCCCGACTGAAAGCGGCGGTGGGCGGAGAGGCAAAAGGCAGGATCTCGGTGGTGCTCTACGTCGCGGCGATCCCGCTCGCTTTTGTGAACGCGCTCATCTCGGACGCGATCTATGTCCTCGTCGCGCTGATGTGGCTGGTGCCGGACCGGCGCATCGAGACGTTGTTCGAGGAGAGCATGGGGGATGCCGCATGACCGACGCGCCTTCTGCCGAGTGGGAGAGCGCGACCCGCGACCTCTACACGCGGCTCCTCGATGCGTGGGACAAGCGCAACGCTCGCGACTTCGCGCTGCTGTTCGCATCGGACGGCAGCCTCGTCGGCTTCGATGGCTCGCAAGTAAACGGACAGCTGGAGATCGGCGCTCACCTGAGTGAGATCTTCAGTCACCACCAGACGCCGCGCTACGTCGGGATCGTGCGCGAAGTCAGGCAATTGTCGGCCGACACGGCACTGTTACGTGCCAACTCCGGGCTCGTTCCGGCGGGGAAGGACGACATCGAGCCGAAGCTCAACGCGGTTCAATCGATGGTCGCCGTGCATAAGAGCGGTGGGTGGAAAGTCGCGCACTTTCACAACACCCCGGCGACGTTCGACCAGCACCCCGAGCTGGCGAAGACGCTGACCGAGGAGCTGCGCGCCAGGCTCAGGACACAGTCGGCGCGGGCGTGACGCGGTGACTGGGTCTCAGAGTCTGGATGGCTCCAAAAACAGAACGGGGACGTCTTTCGACGTCCCCGTTCCCGCTAACAGGCGCTGAGTGTGGCTAATCAGCTGCAGACGATCGCGCCGGTCGAGTTGTCGCAGGTCTTCGCCGACTGCGAGTGCGAAGCAGTCGCGGTCCAGGTCTGCGGCGGGCCGGCAACAACAGTCGCCGTCACCGTCACGTTCTGCGACGGAGTAAAGCCCTGTGCGCTGCCGTCGCCGGCGAAATAGGCGCCGTTGTTGTCAGCAGCATACTGCTCTTCATAGGTCGCAAGGTTGCGCAGGTCCGACTTCATCGCCGCGACGTACGCCTTGTCCTTGGTGTTGGCGAACTTCGGAATCGCGATCGCGGCAAGAATGCCGATGATGACCACGACGATCAGCAGCTCGATCAGGGTAAAACCCTTCTTATTGCTCAGCATTTTCAGCCTCCTCGGTACAATTGAAATCGACCCGGCGGATCAGGAATCCGGGCGATGATTGAAGGCCCCGGCAACGGGGCGCCCGCAGATAAAGCAACGCCTGGTCCACGCACCGCTCTTTTTGTAAGTCTAGCAATAACAATGAGTTATGGCGGTGTGGGGGGATTCCACCCGGGCCAGGATCGGCAGCGTTTTGCAAATCCTTGGCAGGATGCATAGGTCGGTACCGACGCATTTGTTCGGCGGCCGTCGGGTGGGATCCCGCATCGGCCGGACTCATCGCGGTGATCCCGGCTGTCCCGGCTGCGTCGCGGCGATATGTTATTGCGTCATCAACCCAGACGGAGATCGAAGTGGACGACGAATTAGTGGAGCAGTCGGTTGTCTCGAGACGGGAATTCGTCGTTCGCGCCGGGCAAGCGGGCATTGCGCTGTCGCTGTTTCCGCCGCACCTGCGTGGCCTGCTGCGTGAGCGCGTCAGCGGCGATCGGCAGGCGGCACTCGCGCACGGGATCCTCACTGGGCCGGTATCGCCGGACCTTTTTTCCGGTCTGCGCTGGAGAACGATCGGACCGTTTCGCGGCGGGCGGGTTGCAGCGGCGACAGGAGTGCCGGGCCGGCCCAACGAGTTCTACTTCGGCGCGGTGAACGGTGGCGTCTGGAAAAGCATCGACGGAGGTCGGATCTGGCTTCCCGTTTTTGATGGCCAGTCGACTTCCTCGATCGGAGCGATCACCGTAGCTCCGTCAGATCCCAACACCATCTATGTCGGGAGCGGCGAGTCGACTTTGCGCGACTCCGTCGGATTCGGTAACGGCGTGTACAAATCGGTCGACGCCGGAAAGACGTGGACGCATCTCGGACTCGATGAGACCCATCACATCGGCAAGATCGCCGTCGATCCGCGCAACCCGAACAACGTGTTCGTCGCGGCAATCGGAAAACTTTACGCCGCCAACAAGGAGCGGGGAATATTTCATTCCGCCGACGGCGGACGCACCTGGCGTAAAGTCCTCGGTGACGACAACGTCGGCGCCGTCGAAGTCGTAATCGATCCGTCGAACTCGCAGATCGTCTACGCGGGACTCTGGAACACCCGCCGTCCACCCTGGTTCACCTACGCGCCCACCAATGGTCCGGGCGGCGGAATCTTCAAATCGACCGACGGCGGTAACAACTGGAGCAGGCTGACCCGCGGATTGCCGAATGAAGGAATCGGCCGGACGGGCATCGCAGTGTCGCCGACAAATCCAAATCGAGTCTACGCGATCGTCGATTGCCTGGTGCCCGAGAGTGGTCCCCAGGTCGAGCCTCCGCTCGGCACGCCGGCGCCGCAACCCTCGCCAGCGGGAGCGCGTCCTTCGAGTCCGCCGCCGGGGCAGGGCGGATTCTTTCGCTCCGACGATGCCGGCGCGACGTGGACCCGGGTGTCCGACGATCCGGCGCTCTGGGGCCGCGGCTGGTACTTCGAGAAACTCGCCGTCGACCCGACCGATCCCGACACGGTTTATGTGCCCAACGTCGCCGTGAATCGAACGCGCGACGGCGGCAAGACCTGGGTTGTGCTGCGCGGATCTCCAGGCGGAGACGATTACCATCAGCCGTGGATCAGCGCATCGGATCCCAACACCATGATCGTTGCCAGCGACCAGGGCGCCGTGATCACCAGGAACGCGCGCGCCGACGATCCGCGTGACGTGACGTGGACGTCGTGGCTCAATCAGCCCACGGCGCAGATCTACCATTTGTCCGTCGATTATCGGTTCCCGTACTGGGTGACCGGGGCACAGCAGGACTCCGGCGCGATCGCGGTGCGGTCGCGGGGCAAGTTCGCCGAGATATCGATGCACGACTGGGAGCCGATCGCGCCGGGTGGCGAAAGCGGCTACACCGCCGGTGATCAGCTCAATCCGGGAGTCGTGTACGGCGGCGACGGCCAGCGCTGGAATCTCGATGCCAACATTCCCGTCGAGGGCACGACCAGCCCGAAAGCGCCTGAGACCGCGCGCAGCGACTGGACCCAGCCGCTCGTCTTCTCAAAGGCGGACAAGAAGGATCTCTACTACGCGAATCAGTTCGTGTTCAAGACGAATGACGGCGCGAAGACCTGGCGTCAGGTGAGCCCCGACCTCACGAGAGCCGAGATCGTGATTCCGCCGAATCTCGACGCGGCGGCCGCAGCTGCCACCGACCGCAACGGCAAGCGCGGAGTCGTCTACACCATCGCGCCGTCACCTATCCGCGGCCCGCTGGTCTGGGTTGGAACCGACGACGGTCTGATTCATGTCACGCTCGATGAAGGGAAGACGTGGAAGAACGTCACGCCGTCGGCGATCACACCGTGGAGCAGAATCACCATGATCGACGCGTCGCATTTCGATCAGGGGACCGCGTACGCCAGCGTCGATCGCCACCAGCTCCAGGACTTCGCGCCGTACATCTATCGCACCCGCGACGGAGGCCGGTCGTGGCAGCGCATCACCAACGGCCTTCCCGCCGACGCCTACGTTCACGTGGTGAAGGAAGATCCGATGCGCCGTGGCTTGCTCGTCGCCGGTACCGAGCGCGGGATTCACATCTCCTTCGACGACGGTGACAACTGGCAGTCGTTCCAGCTCAATGTCCCGGTGACATCGATGCGCGACTTCGAGTTCTATGGTAATGATCTGATCCTCGCGACCCATGGGCGCGGATTCTGGATCCTCGATGACATCGGGTCGCTTCGGCAGCTGAGTGACAACGTGACGCGCGACGACGCGTACCTGTTCAAGCCCTCCGACGCGATCAACTACATCGAGGGCGGCGACAACGGCACGCCGCTCCAGAAAGACGAGCCCCACGCGGAAAACCCGCCCAACGGAGCGGCGATCGACTACTACCTGAAGCGAGCACCAGCGGGTCCGGTTGCGATCGACATTCTGGATTCGAACGGCGCGGTGGTGGCGAGCTTCAGCAGTGAAGGACCACCGCGGCAGGCGGGCCGTCGGCGCGTGCCGCCTTCGTCGACCGGTTTGCCCCGCGTGTCTCCGCTCTGGCAAAGGTCGGCGGAGCCGCTATCGACCGCGCCCGGAATGCATCGCGTCGTCTGGAACGCGCTGCGCGACAGACCGCGGGGCGCACCGAGCGCCGACGACGGCGGTCCACCGGATTCGCGCTACGCCGGAAACTTCACCGCGCGGATGTCGGTCGACGGGAAGACCTTCACGCAGCCTTTCGTCGTGAGGCCGGATCCGCGGGCGATGGCCCGCGGCTGATCGACTGGCTCGACGGGCACAGCGCTTGCCCGATTACAGGTATCCCACGCGCGAGGGTAGGCTGATGGCGGAAGTGCTGGTCAAATTCGACACGCCGGTGACGGATCCGTCGGGCCGGCGGTACTTCCCGCAAGCGATGGGGCGCGAGCGGAGCGACGGACTCTGGGAGGGCTGGATCGAGTTCGCTGGCGCGGACGGATCCCGCTCGATCGAATCCGGCCGCGAGACGACCCAACCCAACCGCACCGATCTCGCGTATTGGGCTCAGGGTCTCAGCCTCGCCTACCTCCAGGGCGCACTCGGCCGCGCGCAATCCCCCACCGAAGCAATCCGTCGCGATCGCATCGAGCGCGGGGCTCCGCGGGCCGGCTAGTCAATCCGGACGCCGATCTCATCGGCAAAATGGCCGGGGTGAGGGGTGTGGACGCCGCTCCTGAAACTGCCGCCGCCCGCAGCCCGTATTCCTCGCGAGTGTTAGTCTATTGACATAGTGTCAACCCATTGACATTATGTCGGTGCGGCGGTGTTCAGCGTCGCAAAGACTGCGAGGGCAAAATGAAAAAGACGGGACTCGAGCATCTCGGTCGTCGCGAGCGACAGATCATGGAGATCATATATCGGCGCGGCCGAGCCAATGCTGCGGAGGTGCTGGCCGATTTACCGGATCCGCCCACGTATACGGCGGTGCGTGGAATGCTCCGCCTGCTGGAAAGCAAAGGATACCTGCGCCACGACCAGGAAGGCGCACGCTACGTCTACTTCCCGACTGCCGATCCCGGACGCATCGGAAAATCGGCAGTCCGACATCTCGTCAGAACTTTCTTCGATAACTCCGCCAGCTCCGCGGTCGCGGCGATGGTCGGCCTGTACGAAGATGACCTGACCGATGCCGATATCGACAAACTCGAAAAGCTCATTGACCGGGCCAGAAGCAAAGGAGGCGCATCATGACCGCGTTCGTTCCATCGCTGCTCGCCAAGCTCACCATTCTTCTGGCCCTCGGCCTCGTCGTCACGATTTTTTTGCGCGGCTTCAGTCCGTCGCTTCGACACGTCGCGCTGTTGGCGACTCTGTGTGCAGCAATTGCGCTTCCCGCCCTAACGCTGGTGTCGCCGGAATGGCGAGTCGCTTTGTTGCCCGCGCAATCAAAGTCCGCGTCGGCGACGGCCGTCGGCGCGGAAGATCCAATGAATCCGGCGAACCTTACCGACGCCGCGCTCGGTACGCTGGCGAGTCCGCAACGGACTGCAAGTGGCGAAGTCGGCGCGGTCGGGGCGATCGGCAGAGCCGCAGAGCCAATTGCGACACCGTCACGCGCATTCGCCGGCTTTCCCGACCTCTCGTTCCTACAGCTGCTGTGGCTGACGGGATTCGTCGCGGTTATCGCCTGGCTGGCCATCGGCCGCTGGCGCCTTCGGCACATTACCCGGACGGCGTGGGCGCTCATCGATGCCGATTGGCAAGTGGTTCTCGATGAGGAGAGGGACGCCGCGGGTGTATCGAAGGTCGTGCGACTGCTCTCGAGTCCGGCGGTGAGCACGCCGGTGACCTGGGGCTGGCGGGCGCCTGTCATTCTCCTGCCCGAGGACGCACCTGACTGGGAGGAAGCCCATCGCCGCATCGTGCTACGCCACGAGCTCGCGCATGTGGCTCGCGCAGATTCGCTCTCTCAGCTCACCGCCGGTGTTACCTGCGCGATGTATTGGTTCCATCCCCTGGTCTGGATGGTCGAGCGTCGGTTGCGCGCCGAATGCGAGCGCGCGTGCGATGACACCGTGGTGTCGCACGGCACGCCGCCGGCCGAATATGCGGCGCACTTGTTGGAGGTCGCCCGATCGGCGCGCGGATTCGGAGCGGCAGGATTCCTGTCAGTTGCCATGGCGCGGCCGTCGCAGCTCGAGGGCCGCCTGTTGTCCGTCCTGAACGAATCCAGGCGTCGGATGGCGCTCTCGCCCGTGGCGCGGATGGTCGCGCTATTGCTTGCGATTCTGTTGCTGGTACCGCTCGCTGCATTCCGACCGGTCGCTCGCGCCGAGGCGAAAGGCGCGGACCGTGGTCAATACGCGGTGTCAAAGCCTGGCGCTTCAAAACGAGTTGCGCCTGAATCGAAGGCGAAGTCTGCGAAGCTTAAAAAGCGTCAGGCTGCGGATACGACTTTCCGACTCTCGGTTCCGGCAAAGAGTGGTGGAACCCTGTCACTCGATCTGAGCACGGGCGGGCAAGTGATCATCGCCAGCTGGGACCGGTCGGAGATCGGTGTGCAAGCTTCACTCAGCGGTCGCGACTGGAAGAATACCCGGGTCAGCCTCAAGCCGACCGCCACCGGCGCCGAGCTGGAGAGTGCATACGCTGAATCGAGCGGCTCGCACAGCTCACGCAACGTTTTCGAGATCAACGTGCCGCGGAAGTACAACGTACAGCTCAGATCCGCGGGAGGATCGCTGTCACTCACTGGTCTCAACGGCACCTTCAGTGGCCACACGGGTGGGGGAGACATCACCATCTCACGAACGACCGGCGAAGCCGACATCAAGACCGGCGGCGGCGAAATCCACGTCACCGATTCGCATTTGAACGGGACCGTCAGCACCGGTGGAGGAACCGTGAGGATTGAAGGAGTGACCGGCGACTTCAAGGGCTACTCCGGGGGCGGGCCCGTGATAGTGAGTAAGGGAGGCGGCACCACCGTCACGCGCGCCGGCGGGGTGAACATCATCGCGATGGGCAGCGGGTCGGGCAGCGGTAGCGGCTTGGGGGCGACGGCGGTGAGCGCGGTGTCCAGCAACCGCGCATCTACCGCGAGCGCAAGTCCGGGCGGCGCCGTCACCGTCAGCACCGCGGGCGGCGCGTTGTCGATCCCGGCTGCGCCGTCTGGCGCGCGCATCACCACCGGCGGTGGACCAGTCACGGTCGGTCCGTCGGCTGGAAATCTTTACGTTTCGACTGGGGGCGGCCGCATCGACGTCGGCCCCGCGTCAGGATCGGTGAGTGCCAACACTGGCGCCGGCGACGTAACCATCGAGCTGCAGGGCCCGGCACGCCATAGCGTCGGCGTGTCTTCCGGCAATGGCAAGGTGACCCTGCTCGTTCCCGCCAACCTCAGTGCGCAGCTGGATCTGGAAACCGCGTACACCAACAATCTCGGCCACAAAACCCGGATCATCAGCGACTTTCCTGTCCAGATCACCGAGACGCCAACCTGGGACAATCGCCAGGGCACCCCGCGGAAATACGTGAGGGTGCGCCAGTCGGTCGGCCAGGGTGGAGGGGTGATCCGCGTACGGACCGTCAACGGGGACATCGTACTCCAGCGCAAAGACTGACCGCTCCCCAGCCCCGTTAGGCCGGCCTCCAAAAACCGGCTATTGACAAACGATGGGTTCTGTTGAATTTTCAGCACGGTTGATTTTTCAACACCTTTTCCAGGCCCGAGCCGCGGGCGACCCATGGCTGCCACCGTGATGCCGAAACAATCAGATCAAAAACCAGCGACCTCCGCGCTCTCCCGGCGCGAGAGACAAGTGATGGACATCCTCCACCGCCGCTCGGGCGCTACTGTCGCCGAGATCATGGCGGATTTGCCCGATCCGCCCACCTATTCGGCGGTGAGATCGGTGCTCCGCATCCTCGGCGAGAAGGAGCTGATCAAGCACCGCGAGGACGGGCCGCGCTACATCTACTATCCCGCCAAGCCGACCGAGACCGCGCGCGAGGATGTGCTCGCTCACGTTGTCCGGACCTATTTCGGTGACAGCACCGAGCAGGCGGTGACGGCCCTCCTCCGGATGTCCGACGTCGATCTGAGCGAGGCCGACGTCAAGCGCCTCCGCAACAGCATCCGCCGCGCGCGGCAAAGTGGGAGATAGCGCTATGACATCGACGATTTTTTCAACGATTGCCGCGTCGCTCAGCGGCCCGAACACTTCGATGATCCTGCTACTGGTGAAGGCGACGCTCATCCTCCTTGTCGGAATCGGTATCACGCTTACCATGCAGCGGACTTCTGCAGGCGCGCGGCACCTGGTATGGCTGGTGACGCTGTCGGCCCTGCTACTCGTACCTGCGCTGGCCGCCTGGGCACCGATCTCGCTGCGAATTCTGCCGCCGATCGCGACGGCAGCGGCGAGTGATAATGTCGCTGCAATCACCGCCCCGGTTGAACTCCGCGCCGGGTCACATCAAAGCGCCGCGGTTCCCGTATCGAACGGCACGTCTGCCAACGTTAGCGAAGTCGCGTCTGGCCTAACGGGGGAACCCGCCGTGAGCTCGCGTCTGCTCAGTGGACTGTCGATTCTTTTTCTCGTCTGGGCCGCGGTCATGCTGATCATCGCCGGGTGGCTCGGATACGCCGCAATGCTGGTGAAGCGGATCGTCAATCGCTCGCGTCCGCTCGATAGCGAAGACTGGCTGACGCCGCTCTGGGAAGTCTCGGACAGGTTGTCGCTCGAGGAGCCGCCAAGGTTGCTCCGCAGCGAGGACGCCAAGATGCCGTTTGCCTGCGGAGTTTTCACCCCCACGATCGTGCTGCCGGCCGAGTGTGATACGTGGTCGCTGGACCGCCGTCGCGCGGTTCTGCTCCATGAGCTCGCGCACGTGCGTCGTCACGATCTCGTCGGACATACGCTTGGCCGCCTGGCCTGCGCTTTCTACTGGTTCCACCCGCTGGTGTGGACTGCCGCGAAACAGCTTCGCTCGGAGAGCGAGCGCGCGTGCGACGATCTGGCATTGGCGTGTGGCGCGCGGGCAACTGACTACGCCGAGCATCTGCTCGACATCGTTACGAGTGTCCGCAGGGATGCCACGCCTTCGGTCGCACTGGCGATGGCGCGGCGCAAGGAATTCGAGGGCCGTATGCTCGCCATTCTCGATCCGGAGCTTCGTCACGTGAGTCCTAGCCGGAAGCAGTCCCTGAGCTTGATCGGGTCGCTGGCGATGATCGCCATTGTCGTGGGCGCTGCAGCTCCGGCGCCGCGCGCCCCCGTCGCCCAGAAATCAGAAGTCGCGAGCGCCCCCGCTGCACCGACAGCGCCCGTCGACAGTGTAGAGCTCGCGTCGTCGCAGAAAGTAGCCGTCGCGAAGGGTTATCCCGATTCGCGTGAGATCATCGGCGGATCGAAGACCCACGAGTCCGTAGAGACGTCGACGTTCCAGCGTACGGTGCAAAAGACGATCACCAACACCCTGCAGCACACCGTCCCGGACTATCTACAGGGCGTGATCGCCCAGGCATCGACGGCTGTGGCGCCGACCGTAATTCTGGATGCATTGGCCAAAGGCGGTAAGAAAGCCCAACGTGGTAACGACGAGCGTCCGGCATTGTTGGCGAAAATTCTTGCCACCGATACGAGCGCCGAGCTCCGCCGCATCGCCGCGTGGGGATTGGCGGAGTACGCCGACCAGCAGGTCGCGGTCGACGCGCTCGCCAATGCGCTACGCCGCGATTCAAATGTCGACGTTCGCGAGATGGCCGCGTGGGCGCTGGCCGAGGGTGACCGTTCTTCCGTGGGAGAACAGGCGCTCGCGGCAGCTTTGCGGGGCGACGCGAGCACTGAAGTGCGGGCACGGGCCGCGTGGGCACTTGGCAATGTTGGCGATCGCTCAGCCGCCGATGCGCTGGCAGCCGCTCTGTCCGACAAGAGCGTCGAAGTGAGAAAGCGCGCGGCGTGGGCGCTCGGCAATACCGATGTGAGGCAGGCGCCGCCGGCCCTGATCAATCTGCTGAACGACCAGGATCCGGAGATGCGAGAGCTCGCCGCATGGGCGCTATTTCAGATCGAAGATCCGGCCGCCATTCCCGGTCTCGAGGCAGCGCTAAAGCGCGAACCGGACAAGGATCTGCAGGTGGCGTACATCAGGGCGCTCGCCGCGGTTGGTGAAAAATCCGTCGATGCTCTGAAAGGCCTGCTGGAGTCGAACAATCCGGAGATCAGGACAATCGCGGTGCGCGCGCTGGCTGGTGGACAAGCGACCGGCCCCTGGCCGCGTCCCTGGCCCGAGCCGCGCCCGTTCCCGAACTAGCAACCGGAGAGGGCGCTCCGACGAGCGCCCTCTCTTTTGAGATGTAGTGCTGATTTTTCAACTTACCCGCGCGAGGCGGGAACCATGAACGGAGCAACGATGCAACGACTGATAGGAATGACGCTGGCGACTTTCGCGTTTTCGTCGCTGGGTGGTGCGCCATTGGGAACGCGTTCCGGCGAGTTGGCGGGTCGTGTCGACACGCGGAGTGTCGATGTCAGATCGGCCGCCGCGCCGATCGATGTCACGGCGCTGTTGACCGCCGCACGTGGTGCGCCGCCGATGATCTGCTCCCTGGCATCGAGGGCGGTGAACAACTGGGGTTGGGGAAACGGCAGCGATGCGCCAGTCACCCCTCTGGCCCCGGCAGTGACCACAACCGACGATCGTCGCTTCCGCGACGCGCTGTCGCCCGCCGACATCCAGAAGCTATTCGAGGGAATCGGGTCGGACGACGCATGCGTGCGTGAGCTTTCCGTTCGATTGATCGGCACCCAGAAGGCCGAAACGGTCGGCGGCGATCTCGTCACCCGCCTCGGTTCGTCGGACGCGGCCATGAGGACTGTCGCTGCCCTCGGACTCGGTCTCGTCGAGGCTCCGAACGGAGTCGATCCGCTCATTCGCACTCTCCGCGATCAGTCCACCGACGTTCGCGCCAACTCGGCGTGGGCGCTCGGCCGCATCGAAAACGGCCGCGCGTTGAATCCGCTGATCAACCTCTTTAGCGACGACGCCGAGAAAGTCCGCGAGGCGGCGGTCGCGGCGGTCGGTCACATGGAATCGACGGCGGCGGTCGGTGCTCTGATAAAAGTCGTTCGCGAGGACAACGCCGCGTCGGTGCGCCGGGTTGCCGCCTGGGCGCTCGGGAATCTGGAGGCGCGTGAAGGTGTGGATGCGCTTACCGCCGTGCTCGCACACGACGCCGACGCGAGGGTCAGAGAGATGAGCGCGTGGGCACTCGGCAACATCCAGGACCGGCGCGCTGTTCCGGCGCTTAGCGCGGCTCTCCGTGGCGATGCAGACGAGCGGGTCCGTGAGACCGCGGTTTGGTCGATCGGCAATCTCGAGGACCGCTCTTCACTCGACGTTCTTGCCGCGGCGACCGCGGACCGCAATCCGAGCGTGCGCGGTACGGCTGCGTGGGCCATCGGTCAGCTGGACGAGAACGTCAAGGCGCCGCCGGGGCTGCTGCGTTTGCTAGCCGACGACAACACCGACGTTCGTCTCAAGTCGGCGTGGGCGCTGGGGCAGCTCGAGGATGCGTCCGCCCTGCCCGCGATACGTGATGCGCTCAAAGTGGAGAAGAACGATCGGGTCAGGCGCGCGCTCATTCGCGCGCTGACGAAATCGGGGGAGAGCTCGCAGGAGACTCTGACCCAGCTACTCAGCTCCAGCGATCCAGCCGTTCGGGAAGCGGCGGTACGTGGCATCGCCGGCGCTCGCTCCTTCGATCCATGGCCGTGGCCGTGGCCGCGTCCGCGCCCCTTTCCGTGAGATCGACGATGCCAATGATACGCGCAGCACTGGCGCTGGTCGCACTGGCGTGCGCCGAGCCGACGGCAGTGGCGACCAGCGGCGCGAACGCGACGGTGCCTGAATCGCCGAGCGTCAGCAGCTCGTTCTCGATCAACCGCACAACGGGCACGGTGTACGTGCACCTTGTCGCGCCCGGCCCGGCCGACGCGGAAGCTCCTCGCGGGTTCATGCGACGGATGTTCGCCAGCGCTGACGCCGCCGGCACGCGCCTGATGGTGGTCGATGTGCGCGATGTCACGGGAACCGATGCACGGCTCGCCGTGCCGCTGGTGCACGGGATCGTCACCCGCGATCGGTTCGCGCGCGCGGGCGGACTGATCGTCGTCACCGGGTCGAACACGTTTTCCGCTCTGCAGGCAACGGCGACACTGCTGGGGCAGTATGCGGCGCCGCGATTCGTCTCCGACTATCCGGCACTCTAGCGGCCGGCGCTCTAGCCGCTATTTCAGGGCTCGGCGAAGCACGACGCCGTCGATCTTCTCATCCGGTTTTACGCCGGCAATCGCGGCGAGGGTGGGCGCCAGATCGACGGTGCGGACGAATTCGGTGTAGCGACCGGGCGCGAACCACGGTCCGCTGAAAACGAGCGGAACGTTTGAGTCGTAGTTGTAAGGCGATCCGTGGGTCGCCACGATTCCACCGAAGATGCTGAATGGCGTGAGAGTGATGACCATCTCGACGTTGCCGTTGGCGGGGAGCTGGTGCACCCACCGGCGGGCAATCGGATCGTTGATGGTGTCACCGCGCAACAGATCCTTGAGCCAATCGACGCGCGCGACTCCCGGCAGCGCCCTCACCTGCGTTGCGAAGACCGTCAGCGCGCTGTCCACGCCGGCGCGGCGACTCCTGGCGAGGGAAGGGTCGACAATCACCATGTGCTGATCGAGACCGATGAGGGTGGTGTCGAGGTTTGCGAGTGCGGCGATTCCCATCAAGCCATCGGCGAGGGCAGCGGCGTTGACCCGTGTCGGGGTAGGGCGCACCGATTTGGGTACGAGCTCGGGGATGGTGCCGCTGCCGTGATCTCCGCTCAGAGCGATGGCGACCCGCGTTGAATCTCGCAGCTTGAACAACGAATCCAGAAATACGCCGAGGTTGCGATCGAGTCGGAGGATGTTGTCGTGCATCTCGCGCGAATCAGGCCCATAGCTGTGGCCGATGACGTCAGTCGCCGACAGCGAGATCGCGAGCACATCGGTGTGCGGTCCTTTGCCGAGTTGGAGTGCGTTCACGCCGGCCAGCGCGAAGTCGAGGGTCACCACATCCATCCACGGCGACCGCCTGATCTGATTGGCCGTCAGATCGCCCTCGGCGGGGAGAGCGTGAGGAAACGCTATATCCCGGCCGCCCATCTCGATTCTGACGCTATCCGGCTCGTGATAAGCGCTGTCGGCGAGAAGTAATGTCCAGCTCTTACCGGCGAAGCTTTGTGGCAGGCGTCGCGCGTTGAATGCGTTGACCCAGTCTGGGAGGGTGTCGCGGTAGTAAGTGCTGGTGGTGAAGCGACCGTCCGGGTAGTACCAGTAGACATCGGAGCGCGACCGGCCAATCGGCAGGATTGCGGCGCGGTCCTTCATCGACACCGAGAGCGCGCGCGACTGCGGGTCCCTCGAGCGCAGCCAATCGACGAGAGTCGTTCCGTGGAATCTCCGCGGCGACGCGCCGGCGCCTTTTGGGGCGCCGATCAGCGGCGCCGTCGAGTCTTCGACCCCCGACCAGTTGGCGACGATCCCGGTCGAGCGCGGGAAGCGTCCGGAGAGCAGGGTTGCGTGTCCGGGAGCGGTCTCGGTCAGGGCGTGATCGTGGTGGGCGTTGGTGAACCACGCGCCGCGTGACAGCCGCGCCAGCCCGCCCTGCAGCTGGGGCCCGAACCGATCGATGTAGTCGCCGCGGAACTGATCGACGCTGATCAGGACGATCAGCGAAGGTGGGGGCGGTGCTTTCGTCTGGCAGGACGCGCGTTGCGCCAACAAGGCGACCGCCATCAAAACCGGAATGAGTCGTCGCATCCGGCAATCATACCCGCCGGGCGGCACAAGGCAACTATGGCGCGTTTCGATCAGCGCCACGATATTCGAGCGCCCCTTACGGAGGAGTCCCCTGGCGACTGATACTCCTCGACCGAAGCGCGCGCCCGTAGCAAAGGCGCTGACCAAGGTCGCCCTGTACTATGCGATTCTCATCGCACTCGGCTTCGTGCTGTGGGATGTCCTGCCGCGCTCGGGCGGGTTCGGCGAAAGCTTCGATCTTCTCAGCGGAAACGCAGCGCCTCCCAACGCCACCGCGCGGGTGCCGAGCGTTCGGGTCGGAGAGCTGAATCTCGCTTTGACAGTCGCCCTCGCGATGATCTCGGCGATCGTGCTCGCGCTCCCGGTGGCGTGGGTCTACGTCCTGACGCGTGCCAAGCGCGGATATCAGCAGTCGGTGGTGCATCTGCTCATCGTGCTGCCGCTGGTAGTGTCGGGAATCGTCGTGCTGGTACAGTACAGTCTGGCGCTGGCGTTCAGCCTCGCCGGAATCGTCGCGGCGGTTCGCTTTCGGAATACCCTCGATGACAGCAAGGACGCCGTCTATGTCTTTCTTGCCACCGCGATCGGACTTTCGGCGGCGGTGAACGTTCCTGTCGCCGCCGTGATCTCCATTTTGTTCAACGCCACCGTGGTCACGCTCTGGTACTCCGATTTCGCGCACTCGCCGGTGGAGCTGGAGGGAGCGATCGCCGAGAAGCGGCTGAAGCGCGCGAGGCAGCTGGCGCGCACCGGGACCTTCGTCGCCCGCATCGACGACGAAGTCTTTCGCAACATGAACCGGGAGCAGCTGGAGGGTGTCGCCGAGCGCGCGTGGCGCCGCGCGCACGAGGCGCCCGGTGAACCGCCGGTGGAAGGCGATGGCGAGCAGCGCGTGCGGGTGCGGACCCGCGATCTCGCCGCGCTGCGACGCAGCCTCGAGCCCCGGCTCGAGGGCCATGTGAAGGGGTGGCGGCTGACGAGCCTCGCGCCGAAGCCCGACGGATCCGAAGTCGCGGAGTACGTCGTTCAGCTGAAGAAGAAAACGACTCCGGAGGATCTTCTCACTCTCGTGCGTGCTGCCGGCGCGCCGCACATCACGGAGGCGGAACTGGTATGAGAACGAAATCGATTTCGATCTTCATCACCGCGGTTGTGGTGAGCTTGCCACTTGGCGCGCAGGACTCGGTGAAGGTCGCGAGCGCGGCGGTGGGCAAGGGGCATGCTCAGGATTCGACAAAAAAGACGCCATCACCCCCGGCGTTGTTCCGATCCGAGCAGCCGCTGGAGGTCACGTTCACTACCAACATCGGCAAGATTCGCGGTGACAAGCGCGCCGATCCGCCCTGGCGTCCGGCGACTCTCTCGTACAAGGGTGATGATGGCAGTGCCGTGACGGTGCCACTCGAGGCGCGCACGCGCGGAATCTGGCGTCTCAAGATGTGCGACTTCCCGCCGCTCCGTCTCAACTTCAAGAGCGAGACGACGAAGGGCACGATCTTCCACAAGCTCGACAAGCCGAAGCTGGTGAGCTACTGCCAGGATACCGATACCTACGAGCAGTACGTACTCCAGGAGTATCAGCTCTATCGCATCTACGGCCTGCTCACTCCAATGAGCCACAGAGTGCGGCTGCTCAAGTTCAATTATGCCGACAGCGGCAGCGGAAAGATTCGCGCAAAGCGCTACGCGTTCATTATGGAGGAGGCGAACGCGCTGGGTGAGCGTCTGCACGGAAAAGTGCTGGAGCAGAAGGGCGCGGTGCCGTCGGATCTGGATCCGTTTCAGGACGCTCTGTTCGGCGTATTCCAGTATTTCATCGGCAACACCGATTTCTCGGTGAATCAGCTCCACAATGTCGAGCTCTTCTTCGCCGACGCGGGTACGATCTCGCCGGTGGCGTACGATTTCGATTTCTCGGGCGTGATCAACGCGCGCTACGCGACACCGGATCCGAGTCTGAACATCCAGAACGTGCGGCAGCGGCTATTTCGCGGGTACTGCACCGATCCGGCGGAGTATGAGAAGGTCTTCGCGTTGTTCAACGAGAAGAAGTCTGCGATCTACGCGCTGTACAGCGATTCGGTGGGGAAGCTGATCGATCACGGCGCGGTGACATCCACGCTCCGCTACTTCGACGATTTCTACAAGACCATCAACGATCGACGTGCAGCGAAGCGCGCGATCCTCGAGCCTTGCCTGGGGCGTGGCTACTAGCTGGCGCTGCGGGAGCCGAGCGGCGGGCGTTTAGCCGAAACGATTCGGACTAAACGCCACGCTCGCTGGATCGATTCGTTACTCGACCTGCGGGGTGCTGTTGTTGGTGCCCGCCTTGATGACTTCGTCGATATAGAAGCGGACTGCGTTCGGGTAGCCTGAGTCGCACGGCTTGAGGCCGGCGAATTCACCGTCAGCGCCTGTAAGCTTGGTGATCTCGGCGATGACCGCACTGCGTGACATCGTGAGCTTCCTGCCGGCTTGTGCACGCAGATACGCGTTTGCGACAGCGGGAGCCGCGGAACAGCTCTGCTGGACGGCGACTGTTGGGCTGGCGTTAGGGGCCGCGCCGCCGACGGTGGCGAATCCTGCGAGTGCTGTAGCGACTGCGGCGAGTTTGATCCGGTTCATACGTTTATCCTCGGTTGCGGTAGTGAACTCGCCCCCATTTCGCAAAAACCGCACACCCAGCGCCGAATTCGGGTACCACTCGACCGCTGTTTGAGCCGACGGTGTCGCGGCCGCGCCTACTTAGGCGCGGGGCAAGTTACAATCACCTCCGCGGCAGGCGCGCCCGCCGCTGTGTGCGCTTCCCTGATGTTCTCCTCGCACTTGACGGGCTGTGTGTTGGTTGAGGAAGTGGAGGGTGGCGTCAGAGGGGAGCCCAGTAGTACTTGCAGCGTGTCGGTGAACTTCACTGCGTAAATGTCGGACCCGCCGTGAGCAACCGAGTCCATTGCAAGGCTGGTGTTGGCATTCAGAGCGAGATCGCCGTTCGAACAGGCCGCCATCGCAATCGCGCCCACGATGCCGCAAGCAAGTTTGATCATACTTCCTCCTGAGGGTGTGGAACTTCGACTTACCTAGTTGGGGGAACGCCTCCGAGGGCTTCGAGCTGGCGGCGCGCGAAAAGGTAAGAGAGTCCGCGCAGGGCAAAGTGGCCTGGCGGCAGACGTGCGGGTCTCAACATGAGATCGAGGTAGCGAGCGCTGGAGTCCCGATTGCCCAGCTCGCTATAGGCGTCGGCAACGACCAGGCGTTGAAGAAAACTGTCGGGCCGATCCAGAATTGTCGGGTCCTGCTCTCCCGCAAGCGCGATCGAGCCCAATCGATCGACGATGGCATGCCAGCGCCTACCCTTTGCATCGACGAAGCTTTGGATGAGCAGCGGCGCCGTTCCGACAATCGCGGCATCGCGCCTCGACAGATTTTGTGTGAGTCCCAGCGCCGCCTTGCCGGTGATGGTGTCACCCGCCGCCGCCGCCCACATCCCGCGCAGCATCTTCGCGGCAACTGTAGTGTCCGCTGGGACGATGTCCGAGCGCAGCGGCGGCGCTTGCGGGCTGGCGAGTGCCAGCAGCAACCGGGCGCGCTCATACCATCTGGCGGTCGAGCCCTTTGAGGAGCTGACGCCATCTCGCAGCACACTGTCGGCGCCCCGCACCTCGCCGAGCGCGGCAAGCGCGCCCGCGCGCGAGGTGATCGCATTGACGCGGAAAACGCCTTGGGTTTCGGGCTTCGCTAACGCCGCAGTTGCGAGACTGTCGGCCTGCCGCCACTGGCTTTGTGCGGTTGCCAGCATCACCCTCAGGTACCCATCGAACGGCGGCGTGAGTTGCTTCGCCGTTTCGAGAGCTTCGGCATTCTTTCCGAGCACGACCTGAATCGCACCAAGGTTCAGGAGCGTCGGTTGAATCAGGCCTCGGCCAAACGGGTTCAGATTCACCGCTTCTTCGAGGTCGGCGAGCGCCTTGTCGTATTCGCCGAGGGCGCTCCAGTAGAGAGCGCGATTGCTGCGTCCTGTTCGAGAGTCGGGACGCTCGCTGAGATACAAGTCGTACCACTTGATGGCGGCGGGGACATCATGATCGAGGACGTACGCAACGTCGCCTTTCAGCCTGTACTCCTCGGCGCGCGAGAGCCGGTTGGGCAGGGATAGAGCCCGGTCGAATGCGTAGCGCGCGGAGTCGATCTGACGCTCAGTGATGTAATTCGAAGCTTCCAGCGCCCACGCAGAGGCAAAGCCGGAATCGAGAGCGGTTGCTTTGGCCAGCAGTGCGTTGCTCCCGGCGTAGTCGCCGTGCATCACAGTTCGGTCGACGGCGGAGGAGTAGTAGCGATAGGCGTCGAACGACGGCGTGGCCACGTCGCGTAGCGGTCGGTTTTCAGCGATGGCGTCGCGTCGCTCACCGAGCTGCGAGCGAAGCTGCTTCACCTCCGTCTCGGCGGCGTCGACGAGCGCGCGATCCCGGTCGGCGCCGGGTGCGGTGCTCGCGGCGGATGCAAGAGCCCTTCCGCTCTCGGCGCTAACAACGTGGGCCACGACTGAGTACCCGGTTCCGAGCGGCTCGATGCCACCTACCAGGACTGCGCGCACCGCTCCGCGTTGGGCCAGCTGACGACCGAGGTCGAGATCCACATGCGTCGTCTCTGGAATGCCGGCCTGCCGCATAATCTCGTTCAGCTGCCGCCGGTCCATGATTCGGACGAAGCGCGATTGCTGCAACGCGGTGGTTACCAGATCGCGGTAAGCGTTCGCGATGTCGGGATCGTTGGAGGGCCCATCAAAATCAGCGACCAGAACCCAATCGTTCTCGTTGAGCGATCCGGCGAAGATCTTCGTCGCGACTGCGAGAATCCCGCCGGCGCCGATGACGATAGCGGCGGCGATCGCGGCGATCCTGCGTTTGCCACGCAACCTGAACCGCGGCTTCTTGCTCCCATACGATCTGAGCGCGTGTGCAAGCGCGGCTGCCGATGCAAACCGCGCTGCCGGAACCTTGCCCAGCGCCTTCTTGACGATGTTCTCGATTGCTTCCGGCACATCG
>Ga0070681_10000368_pt1 | contig 36353 bp, 38 predicted proteins | sample KBSC83BmetaG_FD_65650 | JGI IMG/M metagenome (GOLD analysis project Ga0070681, IMG submission 65650) | Corn rhizosphere microbial communities from Kellogg Biological Station, Michigan, USA - KBS C8-3B metaG | ecosystem: Host-associated > Plants > Roots > Rhizosphere | place: USA: Michigan...
GTGCCGGAAGCGTCGAAGCCGCAGGAGGCGCAGTCCGCGCGCGCGCAGGACCCGCTCGCCGGCTACCGAGCGGCCCTGTCGGCGCTTGCCGAGGCGCTGCAGGAATTCGCGCCCCAGACGCTCGTCGCCATCGACGATGCCGGCGTGAAGGTGTCGATCGAAGGCATGCCGCCCCTCGAGCTCGGCCAGCTTCGCTTGCGCGGCCGCACGGCCGCCGACGGCGTCGAGCTCGATGCGAGCGCCATCAGCCCGTACTGGAGCGCGATGAAGCTCGCCGGACGCCTGCGCTATGCGGACCTCTCGTCGAGCGCCGAGCTGCATCTCACGCGGCTCAAGGGCAAGGCCTGGCTCGACTGGCTGCTCAAGCCCACGGGCGTCGGCGTCGACTTCGCCGAGGTGGACCTCGACATCGGCTTTCGCGGCCACCCGGCGAAAACCCTCGAGGCGGAGGTCTCCGGCCGGGCGAAGACGCTCGACGTGACGCGGGGCGCACAGCGCGTCACCGCGTCGCCGGTCGCGCTCAACACGACCGTGGTGGCGGATGCGGACCAGGTGCTCGTCAAGCTCGATCGCCTGAGCGCGGGCGCCACGCGCCTCGGGAGGGGCACTCTCACCTATGCAGCGAAAGCCGGCCGCGTGGACGGCGACGTCGGCTTCCAGCTCGATCTTCCGCAGGCGCTGGACTACGCACGGGCGTTCGCGCCGCAACCGCTCGAGCGCATCGCGTCGGCGGGCGGGACGCTGCGCGGCCGGATCAAGCCGACGTTGCAGGGCGCCGACTGGCGGCTCGCCGCGACCATCGAGTCCTCCGACGCCTCGCTCGAGCTGAAGGACATCCCCGGGCCGATGCGCCTCACGGCCGCCTCCATCGCCGCCGATTCGCGAAGCGTGCAGGCCGAGCGGGTCGCGGTATCGCTGCCGGCCGGAGAGCTCCTCGTCTCGAGTGCGCGCTATGGGTTGCGGGATGGCGCAGTGGCGGCGGCCAGCGACTTCGACCTCGACCTCGAGCGGACGCTGGCGCTCGTGCGAGCCGCGGCGCCGAAGCTCGATCTCTCCATCGTCGAATCGGCGGCCGGCAAGGTGCGCGGCAAGGCGAGCGGCACCTGGAACGGAAAAAGCTGGAGCGCCGCCGTCGACATGGCGCGCTCCGACGCGCAGCTCAAGCTGAAGCCGTTGCCGGCGCCGCTGCGCGTCTCGCGCGCTACGGTGCGGGCGGCGCCGCAAAGGATTACCGTGGAGCGCGCCGATGCGAGCCTGCTCGATTCGACGGCGAGCGCGTCGGCGACCATCAAGGGGGCGGAGGTGCGCGCCGCCGTGTCCCAGGCCACCATCGGGCCGAAGCTCGTCGAATGGATCTGGCAAACGCACGCCATCGCGCCGCGCTTCGAGCCGAAGGCGCCCATCCACCTCGTGGTGCCGCACCTCGGATGGAGCGGGAAATCGCTGGAGGTGCGCGGCGAGGCGCGCTTCGATGCCGGGCCGCTCGTCTTCACCGACGTGCGCTGGCGCCCCGACGCGCTCGACGTGCGCCGCGCCAGCGTAAAGGACGGGCGCAGCGACGCGACGGTGGCGTTGCGCGCGAACGGCGGCGTCATCGACGGCAGCTATGCGGGCACGCTCGACAGCCGCACGCTCGGCGCTTTGCTCAGGAACGCGGCGGCGCCGGCCGGCGCCGTGAAGGGCGACCTGCGCTTCACCTTCGATCGCGACCACCCGCAGGCGATCCGCGCGGAAGGCAACCTGCAGGGCGACGACATCGACCTCACGTGGCTCGCCGGCAAGCCGGCGAAGCTCGCGCGCCTCGACCTGAGCGCCGACGGCGATGGTGTGCACGTGGCCGAAGCGACGCTCGACTGGGCGGGGCAGCTCGCCTCGCTACGCGGAGAGCTGAAGCGCACCGCGGCCGGCCCAGTCCTCGACGCGGCGATCGAATCGCCAGGCCTCGTGGTGGACGCCCTGCTGCCGGAGAAGACCGACGCTGCCGCGCGGCCGGCCGGGAAGTCGAGTCCCTTTCCGTTGCCCGTCACCGGCCGCATCGCGGTTCGCTCGAAGTTCGTCCGGTACGGGACCTACCGCGTCGAGCCGCTCGCGGCCACGGTGCGCCTCGAGCGCGAGCGCGCGCACGTCGAGGTGACCGAGGCGCTGGTATGCGGGCTCGCGCTGCCGCTCACGCTCGACGTTAAGCCCTCGGGATACGCGGCGGCCGTGCAGATCGCCGCGCAGAAGCAGACGCTCGAGGAGACGGCGAAGTGCCTGTCGCACGACGACCTGCTGATCACCGGGCCGATGGACCTGCGCCTCGACGTGCGCACCGAGGGCCAGCTCGAAGACCTGCTGCAGAACCTGAAGGGCACGGTGAGCGCCGACGTGCGCAACGGCACCGTGACCAAGTTCGCGCTGCTCGGCAACATCCTGTCGATGCAGAACGTGGTCGCGCTTGCCATGGAAGGCGGCCCGAAGCTCGGCGCCGACGCCTTCCCGTTCCGCCAGCTCTCGGCGAAGGGCCACTTCGACCAAGGGCGACTCTATATCGACGAAGGCGTGTTCCACTCCAACGCCATCGGCCTCGGCGCGAACGGCTGGATCTCGCTCACGGATTTCCAGAGCCGGCTGACGGTGCTGGTCGCGCCGCTCGCGCTGGTCGACGAGGCGGTGCGCAAGCTGCCGGTGCTCGGCTACGTGGTCGGCGGAACGTTCACGAGCTTGCCAGTCGGCGTGAGCGGCGACATCCGGGATCCGTCCGTGGTGCCGCTCGGCCCGCGCGCCATCACGGACGAAATGATGGGACTGCTCGGCCGCACGCTCTCCCTGCCCGCCCGCGTGGTGCCGGGCAAGGACTAATTAGGACCAAGGTCCAATAGCGCCAGGAGGTCGGGCTGCCTATCGTGGCCCGCATGAGGCGAGCCATTGCCCTTGTGCTCCTTGCGGCGTGCGCAAGCGCGCCGCAGTGGGAGAAGGCGGGCGGCACGAAGGAGGCCATGCAGGCCGACCTGTATCTCTGCGACCAGGCGGCGCCATCGGGCGCGCAGCCGCGAGTGCAGGGGCCGAGCGGCACGCCGTCCGGGATCGGCGGCGAGCGCAAGGCGGCGTTCAACGCCATGGCCGAGCGCGAAGGCGATCGCATGCAGAAGGACCAGAAGGCCGTGGCGGAGTGCATGCGCGCCAAGGGCTACGAGTCGAAGTAGGTCAGGTTCCCGCGGCGGGTTGCAGCTCGCCGGAACGCACGCTGACACGCTGGCCGGGACGCAGCACCGATATATCCCGCACGGCGAAGGTTCGACGCTCGCCGTCGTCCATCAGCACCACGACCTCGAAGCGCGTGCGCGCGAGATCGGCCTGCATCTCCGGAGTGCCGGCGGCGCCGAACTGCCATTTGTGCTCGCTCTTCGGCGTGCCGCCGCCGAAGGAGCGCGAGACGACGGCGCCCACCGGCGGCGTGTCCTCGACGCCGCCTGGTAAGCCGACCGCCGGGGGCGGGGCGCCCTGCGGCGAGGGACGCGCCGGCGTCCCTACCTCGCGGATCGACTGCACCACGCCCTCGTTGACCGGAACGACGCGCAGGTCGAGCGGCTGGGCGCCGGCGCTCGCTGCCCAGAGAAGCAGCCAGCCGATCATTATTCGGACAGGCTCTGGATGAAATAGGTGGCGGAGAGCAGCATGCTCGGCGGACCGAGCGGGCCGAGCCAGAGCTCGTACACCTTCTCGATGTCGCGCGAGCGGTAGAGGCGCGCGAGCGAGCGGTTCACCGCCAGGCGGTAGTCGGCATCGCCGCGCGGCAGCATGAGCGCGTACTGCTCGATCGAGAAATCCTCGTCGAGCAGGCGAAACGCGTCGCCGCCGGTGCGGCTGGTCACCACCACGCCGATCAGCGTGGTGCGATCGGAGGCGAAGCCGTCGACCTGGCCCTGGCGCAGCAGCTCGAGCCCCTGGTCGCGGTTCTCCACCAGCACCACTTCCGCGATGACCATCCGGCTCGCCAGCGCCTCGCGCAGCGCGCGCTCGGTGGTCGTGCTGCGGATCACGGCGATGCGCTTCCCCTGGAAGTCCGAGACGCGCCGGGCCGGGCTGTCCATCTTCGTCAGCACGCTGCCGCCGTCGACGAACGTGATCAGGCTGAAGTCGACGAGCTTCTGGCGGCCGAAGGTCCAGGTCGTCGTGCTGCATTCGGCGTCGACCCGCTTGCTGCGCACGGCATCGATGCGGTTCTGGATCGTCAGCTTGACCCACTTCACCTTGAGGTTCGTGCGCTTGAGCTGCGCGCCGATGCCGTCGGCGACCGCGCGGCAGAGGTCGATCGAGTAGCCCTGCGGCTCGCCGTTGCCGTCGAGGAACGAGAACGGAGCGGCGTTCTCCACATAGCCGAAGGTGATCACGCCGCTCTTGCGGATCTTGTCGAGGGTCTGCGCGGCCGCGGTCGATGTCAGCAACAGGGCAGCCAGCAAGGCGAGGAGACGGGTCATGGGGCGATGATCAAGGGCCCGCGCGAGCGCCGAAATTGGACCAAGGTCCCATATCGACAAGGGCTTGCGCTGCCTATCGTGCGCCCGATGCCGCCCCGCATCACCCTCGCGCTGGCGCTCGCCCTGACGGCCGCTCCCGTGTTCGGCCAGCGCATCGGCCTCGTGCTTTCCGGCGGCGGCGCGCGCGGCCTCGCCCACATCGGCGTGCTGAAGGTGCTGGAGGAGCTGCGCGTCCCCGTGAGCTGCGTGACCGGCACCAGCATGGGCGCCATCGTCGGCGGCGCCTACGCCGCCGGCACGCCGCCCGCCGAGCTCGAAGCCTTCGTGCGCAAGGCCGATTGGGACGAGGTGTTCCGCGACCGGCCGCCGCGCACCGAGATCTCCACCCGCCGCAAGATCGACGAATACAAGACGCTGTTCGCGCCCGAGTACGGCATCAAGCGCAGCGGCCTCGTGCTGCCGAAAGGCGTCATCGCCGGCGTGTCCATCGAAGGCTTCTTCCGCGGCCTCACGCAGCCGGCGATCGGCATCACCGACTTCGACCGGCTGCCGATCCCGTTCCGCGCCGTCGCCGCCGACATCGAGACCGGCGAGGCGGTGGTGCTGTCGAAGGGCAGCCTGTCGCGCGCCATGCGCGCGAGCATGGCGGTGCCGGGCGCGCTGTCGCCGGTCGAGATCGACGGCCGGCTGCTGGTCGACGGCGGCATCGCGAACAACCTGCCGATCGACGAGGCACGCAAGCTGTGCGGCGACGTGATCATCGCGGTCAACATCTCGACGCCGGCGCTCAAGCGCGAGGAGATCACCTCCGCGCTCGGCGTGGCCGGCCAGCTCATCAACTTCCTCGGCAAGGTGAACGTCGAGCAGCAGCTCGCCTCGCTCGGCAGCCGCGACGTCCTCATCGCTCCTCAGCTCGGCGACATCTCCGCGGCGAGCTTCGAGCGCTCGGCCGACGCGATCCGCGTCGGCGAGGAGGCCACGCGCGTGCTTTCCGCCCAGCTCGCCCGCTACTCCATTCCGCCGGAGGACTATGCACGGCTGCGCCGGCGGCAGACCGCGGAGCGGAAGCCGCTCGGCGCGGTGGACGAGATCCGCTTCGAGGGGCTCGAGCGCACCAACCCGGCCGTGCTGCGTGCCCTCGTCACGAGCAAGCCGGGCGAGCCGCTCACCGAGGAGCAGGTGAGCGCGGACCTGCGGCGCATCTACGGCCGCGGCGATTTCGAGAGCATCGACTACCAGATCCGGACCGAGGGCGAGCGCCGCATCCTCGTCATCCAGCCGCAGGAGAAGGACTGGGGGCCGGACTACCTGCGCTTCGGCCTCGGCGTGGCGACCGACTTCCAGGGCCAGAACAATTTCAACATCCTCGCCCAGTACCGCCGCACCTGGCTCAACCGCCTCGGCGGCGAGTGGCTGAACGAGGCGCAGATCGGGCAGAACATGTTCCTCGGCACCGAGTTCCTGCAGCCGGTGGAGGAACGCGGCCGGTATTTCGTCGCGCCGTATGCGCGCATCGGCCAGGAGCTCACCCCCGTGTTCAGCAACGGCTACCGGGTCGGCGAATACGAGACGCGCGACTCCCGGCTCGGGGTCGACGGCGGCAGCTTCCTCGGCACCTGGGGCGAGGCACGCCTCGGCCTGGTGTGGCGCGACGTCAACGCCACCACGGTGACCGGCTCCCCGGTGCTGCCGGACGCGCATGAGAAAAGCGCCGGCCTGCGAGCGGTGCTGTTCGTCGACCAGCTCGACAACGCCTGGTTTCCGCGCCACGGGTACCGCGCGACGGCGAGCGCGTACGCGGCGGAGGAATCGCTCGGCTCCGACCACCAATACCGGAAGGTGAACGCGGAGGCGATGGCGGCCACGACGTGGCGCGCGCATACGGTGAATTTCAAGCTCGCCGGCGGCGCGGATCCGCAGTCCAACATGCCCGTGTACGAGAACTTCCGGCTGGGCGGGCCGCTGCGGCTCTCCGGCTACCGCATCGACGAGTTCTCCGGCGAGCGCTACGCGTTCGGCCGGCTCATGTACTACAACCGCACCATCCCGCTGCCGGACGTCCTCGGCTCGGGGGTCTTCGCCGGCGCATCGCTCGAGGCGGGAAAGATGCAGGCGCGCGCCGCGGGCCAGAGCTCGCCCGGCACGATCCTTTCGGCCTCCGTGTTCCTCGCCGCCAGCACGTTCGCCGGTCCGGCGTACTTCGGCTTCGGCCTGGGCGAGAACGGCAACTACAGCCTCTACCTGCTGATCGGCGCGCCATGAAGGTGGTTCTCTGGCTTTTGTTCCTCGCGGCCGCCGTACTGGCCACCATCGTCGTCGTGTTCGCGCTGCAGTCGCGCCGCCTGCCGGACCTGCAGGCCTGGCACACCGCGATACCGCAGGGCGAGTTCCACGAAGGCGACGCCACCACGTTCGCGGAATACCAGGCGATCGAGAAGCAGCTGTTCGCCCGGCTGCCGCTCGCCGATACGCAGCGCTTCAGCCGCTACAACCCGAACAGCATCGTCGCGCGGCTCGCGCTCGAGACGCCCTACAACCGCTCCTTCGAAATCATCCCGCCCGGCGAGCCGCGCGGCGCGGCGCTCCTCGTCCACGGTCTCACCGATTCGCCCTACGCCATGCGCGCTCTTGGCGAGGCGTTCGCGAGACAGGGCTACTACGTCCTCGCGCTGCGCCTGCCGGGGCACGGCACCGTGCCCGCCGGCCTGGTCGACGTGACGTGGCAGGATTGGTATGCGGCGGTCCTGCTCGCCGCGCGTCACGCCAAGGCGAAAGCCGGCATGGGCAAGCCCTTCGTGGCCGGCGGGCATTCGACCGGCGCGGCGCTCGTCACGCTGCTCTCGCTGCGTGCGCTGTCCGATCCCGAAGTGCCGCGGCCGCAGCGCCTCTATCTCCTCTCGCCGGCGATCGGCATCTCGCCATTCGCGAGGCTGACCAACGTCGTCTCATTGCTCGCGTTTTTGCCGGGCCTCGAGAAATCGCGCTGGCTCGACGTGCTGCCCGAATACGATCCGTACAAGTACAACTCGTTCCCGGTCAACGCCGCGCGCCAGATCTATGCGCTGACGCAGGTCGTGCAGGGCACGCTCGACGAAGAAGCGAAGCGCAAGCGCCTGGACCGGATGCCCGGCATCACCGCCTTCCAGTCCATCGTCGACGCCACCATCACCGTGCCGGCCGTGGTGAACGGGCTCCTCGGGCGCCTGCCGCCGAAGGAGCACGAGCTCGTGCTGTTCGACATCAACCGCAACGAGAACCTGGAGGGCTGGATTGCCCCGGGGCGGCTGGAAGACCTGGAGAAGCTGCGCGCCGCCGTCCATCTTCCTTTCCGCCTGACGCTGATCGCGAACCGGGCGCACGATACGCGCGCCGTCGCTGCATATACCCGCGAGGCCGGCGCGAGCGCCGTAAACGTCGAGGATCTCGCCTACCAATGGCCGGTCGGCGTGTTCTCGGTCGGGCACGTCTCGCTGCCGTTCCCGGCCGATGATCCGGTCTACGGCCTCAACCCCGGTGGATTCAATCTCGGGGCGCTGTCGCCCAGGGGCGAGGCCGGCGCGCTTATCGTCGCTCCCGGAACCTTCGAGCGCCTGCGCGCGAACCCGTTCTGGGGCGTGATCGAAGCGAAGGTGGTGCAGACCGAGCGCAGCTTCTAGGCTATTCGGGCAGCGCGCTCAGCCGGAAGAACGCCACCGTGTCGGCATCCGGCTCGCCGAACCACTTGACGTAGATCGCGCGCCACTCGCCATCGCGATAGAGGCGGGAGAGCGCGCGGTCCACGGCGAGGCGGGCGTCGTCGTTGCCGCGCTTCAGCGCGATCGCGACCGGGGCGGTGGTGAAGCGGCGGTCCATGACTTTCAGCGTGTCGAAGGACGGGTTGCGGCGCACCGCGTCCAGCAGGACCGAGCGGTCGGCGAAGAACACGCTCGCTTTGCGCTCGATCACGGCTTGCACTCCCTGCGCGTAGTCCTTCACCGGCGTGACCTGGGCTCCCTGCTGCTGCCTCGCCACCGCCTGCGTGGGGGAGCCGCCGACGACCGCGAAACGCTGATCCTGCGGCAGAGGGCCGGAGCCGCGCGCCAGTGCGTCGAGGAGCGCGGCGGGCGCGTCGGCCCGCACCAGCGCGCCCACGCCGCCCTGGAAGACCGGCATGGAGAACGAGAACTCCTTGCCGGCCGACAGCGTGACCGGCTCGCCGCACAGCACCTTGATGCTGCCTTTGCGGAGCAGATCGAGCCGGTTCGCCGACGTGACCGGGACCCACGAGATGCGCTCGTCGCCGAGGCCGACCTCCGCCTTCGCGGTCTGCACCACCTTCTGGCAGATCTCCACCGCGTAGCCGACGGGCTTGCCGGATTCGTTCTCGTAGCTGAAGGGGCGCGCATCGGCGTGGTAGCCGATGACCAGGCGGCCACCGGGCTCGACGATCTGCGCCTGGACGGCGGCCGCGAAGATCATCAGCGCCGCGCCCAGGATGCTCGTCCACATGCGTCGGCAATCTAGAAGCCGCCCCGTGGAGCGGCAATGGGACCATGGTCCCATTTCGGCCCTGCCGAGCGCGCGGCAGGATGCTGATATGCAATCGCTTTTCGGGCGCGCGGCGGCGGGCGCCGGGCTCGCCGCAGCGGCCGCGTCGGCCCATGCATCGTTCCTCTCCGGGGAGACGCTCGACGCCGCCGCGGACGTGCTCGCGATCGTCGTCATCTGCATCGTGCCGATCATCGTGGTGGTGCTCTTCTGGATCGTGCACGTGCTGCCGGAGAAGATCGCGCACCGCCGCAACCACCCGCAGCGCGAGGCCATCACGACGCTGTGCCTGCTGTCGCTCGTCTTCGGCGGATTGCTCTGGCCGCTGGCGTGGCTGTGGGCCTACACCAAGCCGATCGGCTACCGCGTCGCGTACGGCACGGACAAGCACGAGGACTATTACACCGAGATGGCCGAGAAGCATCGCCGGGGCGAGCTGACCGACGAGCAGACGCTCCACCTGCGCGAGGAGCTCGAGTCGATGGAGGAGCGCGGCGCGCTGACGCCGGAGCAGCGCAACCTGAAGGAAGAGCTGGCGCGGCCGGTCAGGGCGCCGACTGCGGCGCGCCCGAGCACGGCGGAACGGGTGGCCTAGATGGAAGTCCTGCTGCTCGGCATCTATTGCTTCTTCGTCTGGCTGATCTTCATCAAGCTGAAGTGGCTGCCATGGAACATCGCCACCCAGGTGACGGCGGTGATCATCCCCATCGTGGCGCTGGGAGTGACCATCCTCGCGCTCAACGTCGTCGCACCGTCGTCGCCCGACGTTCGCGTCTACAAGTACACCGTGCCCATCGTGTCGCAGGTGCGCGGGCGGGTCGTCGAGGTGCCGGTCGAGGAAGGCAACCGCCTGGTGCACAAGGACGACGTCCTCTTCAGGGTCGACCCGACGCCGTACCAGCTCGAGGTCAACACGCTCGAGGCGCAGCTCGTGAGCATGCAGGGCTCCCAGCGCGAGCTGCTCGAGCAGGAGAAGGGGGCCTACGCCAAGATCGAGGAAGCGCAGAGCCGCGCACGCGAGATCGCGGCCCGGCTCGCGCTGACGAAGAAGCGCGTCGAGCAGTACCGCGAGCTCGCCGGCACCGGCGCGGGCAGCCGGTTCGACCTGGAGCGGGCGGAGACCGACGCGCTCGAGCAGCAGGGCCAGCTCGACGCGGCTCGCAACGCCGAATCGCAGGCGCGCGCCAGCCTCGGCCAGATCCGGCAGAAGCTCAACTCGACGGTGAAGGGCGAGTATTCGCAGGTGGCGCAGGTGCGCGCTCAGCTCGAGAACGCGCGCTGGGAGCTCTCGCAGACCACCACGCGCTCGCCCTGCGACTGCTATGTCGTCAACTTGCAGCTGCGCCCGGGCGGCTTCGTCGCGGGCCTGCCGGTCAACCCGGTCATGACGCTGCTCGAGGCCAACGGCCAGGTGGTGGCCTTCTACGGGCAGAACGAGCTGCACGCGATCGAGCCGGGAAACGAAGTCGAATTCGCGCTGAAGACGCTGCCGGGCAAGATCATCAAGGGCAAGGTCGATTCCATCGTCTGGGCGCAGGGGCAGGGACAGATGCAGGCGAGCGGCGCGATCCCGGTGACGACGCCGACGGCGCCGCCGGCCGGCCGGTTCGCGGTGAAGTTCAACATCTCCGATCGCGACCGCGAGCAGTTCTTCGCCGCCGGCGCGGTGGGCGACGCGGCGATCTACACCGACCACCTGCATGCCATCCACATCATCCGCAAGGTGATCCTGCGGGTGGGCTCGTACCTGAACTACCTGGTTCTCAAGCTGCACTAGGCGATGCGCGTCGTCCCCATGGTGCTCGCCCTTGCGCTCGCCGGCTGCGCCCTGAAGTCCCCGCCTTCGCGCGAAGACGTGGGCAAGCAGGCGTTGCCGAACCTGCATCCGCCGCAGAAATGGGTGGAGCCGGCGGCCGCCGGCGCCGCCTCGGCGGACTCATGGCTGGCGGCGTTCCATGACGCCCAGCTCGATGCCTTCGTACGGGAGACGCTCGCCCACAACCCGGACCTGCAGGTCGCGGCGGCGCGTGTCGAGCAGGCCGCTGGCTTCGTCAAGGTGGCGGGCGCGACGTTGTATCCGCAGGTGAACCTCCTCGCGCGCGGCGGCGGCGCGCTGTCCGGCGACTCGAGCGGCCTCGAGGGCGTCGGCGTGTTCGCCAACTGGGAGCTCGATCTCTGGGGGCGGGTGCGTGCCGGACGCGCATCGGCGTCGAGCCAGCACGTCTCGGCCGCGCTCGACATGGAATACGCGCGCCAGTCGCTCGCCGCGCTCGCCGCGAAGAGCTGGTTCCTCGCCATCGAGGCGCGCATGCAGAAGGAGATCGCCGAGGACATGACGCTCGCCGCCAACCGCCAGATCGGCATCGCCGAGGAGCGCCTGCGCGTCGGCAGCGGCAACGAGAACGACCTCACGCTGGCCCGCGCCAGCTACGCGACCTACCGCGACAGCGTGCGCAACCTCGAATACGCCTATCGACAATCGCTGCGCGCGCTCGAATCGCTCGCCGGCCGCTACCCGGCGGCGAGGCTCGAGGTTTCGCCGACGCTTGCCGCCGTGCCGGAGCCGGTGCCGGCCGGCATGCCCTCGGAGCTCCTCGAGCGCCGGCCCGACGTCGTCGCGGCCGAGCGCCGCGTCGCCGCGGCCTTCTACCGCGTCGAGGAGGCCAAGGCGGCGCGGCTGCCGCGCATCTCGCTCACCGCGGCGGGCACCAGCATCTCGAGCGAGCTCTTCGTCCTGAAGGAGCGCGACAACCCGGTATGGAGCGCGGGCGCGTCGCTCACCGCGCCGCTCTACCTCGGCGGCCAGCTGCAGGCGCAGGTCGAGATCCGCACCGCCGAGCAGAAGCAGGCGGTCGCCGACTACGGGCGGATCGGCGCGCGCGCGTTCGGCGAGGTGGAAAGCGCGCTGTCCGCCGCGTCCACGCTCGAAGACCGCGAGGCGATCCTGCGGGACGCCGTCCGCGAAAACGCGCGTGCCCTCGATTTCGCGCAGCAGCGCTATCGCGTCGGCGCCGGCGACCAGCGCGCCGTCCAACAGCAAAGCCTCGCGCTCTCCTCGGCGCGAACCGCGCTCCTTCGCGTGCAGGCTGAGCGGCTCGTGCAGCGCGTCAACCTGTATCTCGCCCTCGGCGGCAGCTTCGAGACCCGCAAATGAGACAAATACTGATCCTCTTCGCCCTTCTCTCGCCCATGGCGGCGCAGGCCCAGGACTGGACCTTCTCGATCACGCCCTACCTCTGGCTGCCGAACGTCAACGGCACGCTGAAGTACGAGCCGCAGCCCGGCGGCGGCGCGCCGGCGGTCGACACCGGGCCGAACAACTACCTCGAGAACCTCAGCATGGCGCTGATGCTCTCCGGCGAAGCGCGCAAGGGCCGGTGGGCGGTGATCAGCGATCTCATCTACCTGCGCTTCAACAGCGAGAAAAGCAACGTCCATTCGATCGACTTCGGCGGCTCGACGATAAACACGAGCGCGGACGCGGGCACCAAGTCCGAGCTGAAGGGCGTGGAATGGACCATCGCCGGCAGCTACACCGCGCTGCAATCGCCGCGCTGGACGCTCGAGGCGCTCGGCGGCGCGCGCTACTTCCGCATCGACGCGCAATCGGACTGGCAGCTCACCACCACGGTAAACGGTCCGGGCGGCGGCCAGGCGTTCCCGGCGGGCGGCGGCGTCTCGCGCCGCACCGAGCTGTGGGACGGCATCGTAGGCGTGCGCGGCCGCGTGAAGTGGGGCGATGGTCGCTGGTTCTCGCCCTACTACCTGGACGTCGGCACGGGCTCCTCCGAGCTCACCTGGCAGACGCTCTTCGGCATCGGCTACGGCTTCAAGTGGGGCGACATCGTGCTCGCGTACCGCACGCTGTTCTACGACCAGAGCGACGACAAGCTGCTGCAGGACTTCCGCTTCAGCGGCACGACGCTGGGCGCCACCTTCCGGTTCTGACCATGCGATCACTACTCCTGCTGCTCATCCTCGTGGCTTGCGCCTCCGCTCCCGACCGGCAGCCACGCCCGACCGACCAGCTGATGGCGGCACGGAACACGATCGACCAGCAGCGCGCCGAGGCGTTCAACCAGCTGATGGGGCCGTTCCTCGAGCGCGCGGAGAAGGAGAAGACGCTCGACCTGCTCATCATCTCGGGCGGGGGCGACTGGGGCGCGTTCGGCGCCGGCGTGCTGAAGGGCTGGGGGCGCGTGAAGGGCGACATGGCGCGGCCGCAGTTCGACGTCGTCACCGGCGTCAGCACCGGCGCGATGATCGCCCCGTTCGCGTTCCTCGGCGATGACGAGTCGATCGAGCGCATCGTGACGCTCTACCGCAACCCGCGGAAGGACTGGGTGCGCTCGCGCGGCCTGATGTTCTTCCTGCCGAACAACCCGTCGTTCTACGCGCTGCCCGGCCTCGAGCGCGAGATGGCGACGGCCCTCGACCGCCCGCTGCTCGAACGCATCGCCGCGGAAAGCGGCAACGGCCGCGGCCTCCTCGTCAACACCACCAACATCGACCTGGGCGACATGCAGGCCTGGGACATCGTCGCGCAGACGAAGGCGGCGCTGGCGGCGAACGATCCGAAGCGCGTGTACTCGGTCCTGCTCGCGAGCGCCGGCATCCCGGCCATCTTCCCGGCACGCGACATCGGCGACTACCTGTACGTCGACGGCGCCATCACCGGCAACATCCTTTTCGGCGGCCGCGCGCGCGAGGAAGACAGCTTTCCCGGTCGCTGGCACGCCGCGCATCCGAAGACGCCCATGCCGCGCGTGCGCTATTGGGTGATCTTCAACAACCAGATGCGCTTCCCGCCGGAAATCGTGCGCGAGCGCTGGCCCGACATCATGAGCCGCGCCACGATCATGGCGACCCAGACCTCGACCAAGAACTCGATGCGCCACCTCTTCGCGCAGGCGGAGATCATGCGCCTCAAGTACGGTGCCGACGTGCAGGTCCGCGTCATGGCGGTGCCCGAGTCTTGGGTGCCGCCCAAGCCCGGCTCGTTCGTCTCCGAGGTCATGAACGAGCTCGCCGACCTCGGCGAAAAGATGGGCGCCGACCCGTCGGCCTGGATGACGGAAGCGCCTTGAATCCGTTTCAACAACCCCCCAAAGGAGAAGACATGCGCAGCGTTTTTCTATTGATGTGCCTCGTGGCGTTCACCGCCGCGGCCCAGCAGAAGCCCGACGTGAAGGGCGGCACGGTCGTCGGCAGCGAGCCGGGGAAGGCCGCCATGGTGCGGGCGGCCGAGATCTCGGCGCAGGTCGTGTCGGTCGACAAGAAGACCCGCACGGTCGGGCTGAAGGGGCCGAAGGGCCACGTCGTCGAAGTGGTGGCGGGCGACGAGGTGCAGAACTTCGACCAGATCAAGGTGGGCGACTTCGTGATGGTGCGCATGATGCAGTCGCTCGCGCTCGAGCTGCAGAAGGTGAAGTCCAATGCGAGCGGCATCAAGGTGACGGAAGGGGCGGTGAAGAGCGAGCCCGGCCAGCAGCCGGCGGCCGGCGCGGCGCGCGAGATCACGGCGATCGCCAAGGTCACGGCGGTGAATCCGAAGCAGAAGACCATTACCTTGCGCGGCCCGCGCGGCAACGACGTCACCCTCGACGTGGAGAACCCGGAGCACTTCAAGGTGGTGAAGGTGGGCGACGAAGTGCTCGTCACCTACACCGAGGCGGTCGCCGTGTCGGTCGAGCCGGCGCAGAAGCCGGCGGCAAAGAAAGGGGCAAAGAAGTAGAGTTCGCCCGTGCGGCAGGGCGAACTCACCCGGATCGTGCTGGCGGTTCTCTTCATCGGCGGGCTGATCGCGTTCGCGGGATGGGTGTTGCGCCCCTTCCTCGGCGCGTTCGTCTGGGCGGTGATGATCGTGGTGCCGACGTGGCCGTTCATGATCGGCCTGCAGCGCCGGCTGGGCGGCCGGCGCTGGGCGGCGGTCACCGCGATGAGCGTCCTGCTGGTCCTGACGTTCCTCGTGCCGCTGCTCGCCGCGGTCGGCACGGTGCTCGGCAACGTCGACCAGATCGGTGCGGGCGCCAAGCACCTGGCCGAGCTGCGGCTGCCGCCGCCGCCCCGGTGGCTGGTCGCGCTGCCGCTCGTCGGCGAACGCGCGGCCGAATTCTGGCGCGAGGCGCAGACCGACGCGGTCGGCGTGGTCATCGCGCCGTATGCGTCCGAGCTCGTCCGCTGGGTGGTGGCGCAGCTCGGTACGGTCGGCGCGCTGGTCCTGCAAGTGTTCCTCACGGTGATCGCCGCCGCCGTGCTGTACGCGCGCGGCGAATATGCTGCCGATGCGGCGCTGCGCTTCGGCGCGCGCCTCGCCGGCGAGCACGGCGAAGGCGCGATCCGGCTCTCGGCGCAGGCGATCCGCGGCGTCGCGCTCGGCGTGGTGCTGACGGCGCTGCTGCAGGCCGCGATCGGCGGCCTGGGGCTGCTCGTCGCCGGCGTGCCGTTCGCGGCGCTCCTCACGGCGGCGATCTTCCTGCTGGCGGTGGCGCAGATCGGCGGCGGACTCGTGCTGGTCGTGCCGGTGATCTGGCTCTACTGGAGCGGCGCGACGGCGTGGGGCACGTTCCTGCTCGTGGTGGCGGTGATCACCGCGACGATCGACAACATCGTGCGCCCGATCCTGATCAAGCGCGGCGCGGACCTGCCGCTGCTCCTCATCTTCGTCGGCGTGATCGGCGGCCTGATCAGCTTCGGCCTGATCGGCATCTTCGTCGGGCCTGTCGTCCTCGCGGTGGCGTACACGCTGCTGCAGGCCTGGCTCGGCATGGAACAAGGGAAAGCATGATGCGAATCGTGATCGGCAACCTGCCGGACGACGTCACCGAGGAAGGGATCCGCGAGGCGCTGAAGCCTTTCGCGCCGGTGGAGAAGATCAAGTTGGTCAAGGAAAGCGGCGCGCCGACCGCCCTCATCGAGACGGCAATGGGCCGGCCGCAGGCCGAGGCGCTCGCCAAGCGGATCAGCGGGCGCATCTACCAGGGCAAGCCGTTGAATGCTTGGGTGCCCACGATGGACTGGTGAGGTAGCGATTCCGGTGATGGGACCTTGGTCCCATTGCTGGGGGAGCGGCGGTTTGCTGCAATGAACAACGCGTCATGGCAGGTCTTTTCGAGCGACTGGCAGGCCGGTTCTCCCCCGGGTCGAAGCAGGATGGCGACGCCGCGCTCATCACGGAGGCGGTCGATGCGATCGTCGACGCCGTGGAGCCGAAGGTGCGCATGCATTCGCGCTACCGCCAGAAGCTCGAGCCGTCGGTCCGCAAGACCGTTTCCCACCTCCGCGCCCTCGCGCGCACGCCGCTCGAGCCGGTTCTGCTGACCCGCGCCGCGTGGGCCACCGACCCGCGCGTCAACGCGTTCTTCGCCACCGCCGCGGACGTGCCGGCCATCCTGGGCCGCGCGCCCGAGCTGCAGGAATTCTTCGCCCGCTCGAATGCGGCGGAGGCTTACGCGCTCATGGGCATGCGCAAGACCGAGATGCGCGAGGAAACGCGCACGCTCGTCAGCTTTTCCGACCACCGCATCGTCGCGCCGGCCGCCACGCTCGAGGCGGCGCGCGTGGAGCTCGCGCGCCGCATCCTCCTGCGCCTCGCGCAGGCGGCGCTCGCCCGCATCATCGCCGTCGACGAGCAGGCTGCCGAGCTCGAGAGCCGCAAGGGCTATCTCGGCGCGCGGCTGCGCCTGCTGCGCTTAAGCGAGGAGAGGGACACGGGCGACATCGAGCGGCAGCTGAAGGAAACGGTCGATGCATACATCGACGCGAAGGGCAGCCTCGCCACGCTCGACGGTTATATCGGCCACATCGACGAGGTGTTCTCGCATCCCGAGCGCCACGTCGCGCTCACGCACACCGCCCTGCGCGTCGATCGCCTCGGCGTGAAAGTGGAAGGCGAGGCGAGCGGGCCCGTCAACGACCTCGCCCTGGCCGAGCTTTCGATCGGTCCCGGCCTGCAAGCCGTCATCGCCGCCGTGCGCTGCCCGCGCGCCGAAATGCCCTCCCGGGCCGATCTCATCGCGCAGGCCGAGCGTTCCTTGTGACTTGACGAAGGTCAACAACCTGCAATGGGATCCGCCCAAAATTTCCCCATGACGAACGTCTCCGCCAAGGTCGGCCGCGTCCTGCAGAAGCGCCTCGAGCTTGCGCAGGATCGCTTCAACGCCCGCCTCAGGGCCGCGTACGAGAAATACCCGCCGCAGCCGGTCATGCCATGGGACTGGTGGCGCTACGGCGTCGATTTCGCCCAGCGCAGCGTGCTCTTCTGGGACACCCTGCGCCGGCGGGGCAACCAGTTCATCGAGCGCGAGAAGCAGGGCCTGCCGCCCGTGCTGCACTTCGGCTACGAGATGGTGGTGGACGGCCGCACGCTCCAGCGTCCGGTGAACTACGCGCTCGTGCGCATCGTGCCTCCCGAGGGCGTGAAGGTCGACGACGCCCGGCGCCCGTACGTGATCATCGATCCGCGCGCCGGCCACGGCCCCGGCATTGGCGGATTCAAGGACGATTCGCAGGTCGGGGTCGCGCTGCGCGAAGGCCATCCGGTGTACTTCGTCATCTTCTTCCCGGACCCGCAGCCCGGCCAGACGCTGCTGGATGTCTGCGCGGCCGAGGGCGAATTCGTGCGCCGGGTGCGCGGGCTTCACTCCGCGGCGCCGAAACCCGCGATCGTCGGCAACTGCCAGGGCGGCTGGGCGGCGATGATGCTCGCCTCGTCGAGCCCGCAGGACAGCGGGCCGATCGTGATCAACGGCGCGCCGATGTCGTACTGGGGCGGCGCGTGGAGCGAAGGCGAGGGCGACAACCCGATGCGCTACGCCGGCGGCCTGCTCGGCGGCACGTGGCTCGCCTCGCTCGCCTCGGACCTCGGCGGCGGCAAGTTCGACGGCGCCTGGCTGGTGCAGAACTTCGAGAACCTAAACCCGGCGAACACCTTCTGGGACAAGTACTACCACGTGTTCGCGAACGTCGACACGGAGCCCGCGCGCTTCCTCGACTTCGAGCGCTGGTGGGGCGGCTTCTACCTCATGAACCGCGAAGAGATCGAGTGGATCACGAAGAACCTCTTCGTCGGCAACCGGGTGTGGAAGGATTTCGACCTGCGGGAGATCAAGGCGCCTATCGTCCTCTTCGCTTCCATCGGCGACAACATCACGCCGCCGCAGCAGGCCTTCAACTGGGTGGCCGATATCTATGGCAGCACGGACGAGATCAAGGCGCGCGGCCAGGTGATCGTCGGCCTGGTGCACGAGGACATCGGCCACCTCGGCATCTTCGTCTCCGGCAAGGTGGCGAAGAAGGAGCACTCGCAGATCGTCTCGGTGCTGAAGTCGATCGAGGCGCTGCCGCCGGGCCTGTACGCCATGAAGGTCGAACCCGACAACACCGTGAGCTTCACCGAGCGGCGGCTGGAAGAAATCACCGAGCGGCTGAATCGCTTCAAGCGCGCGGACGAAAGGCCGTTCGAGGCCGTGACGGCGATGTCGGACTTCAACCAGCGCGCGTATGAGCTTTTCGCCCGTCCGCTCGTGAAGGCGCTCGCCACGGAGGAAGGCGCCAAGCTGTCGCGCGACCTGCATCCGCTGCGCTTCCAGCGCTGGGCATTCTCCGACCGCAACCCGTGGCTGGCGTGGCTCGCGCCGGCCGCCGAGATGGTGAAGGCGCAGCGCCAGGGGCTTGGACCGGACGAGCCGGCGCGCCAGCCCGAGAAACTGCTCGCCGAGGTGGTCAGCGCGTCACTGGACTATTACCGCGCCGCGCGCGATGCACTCTCGGAGGCCGCCTTCTTCCAGCTGTATGGCGCCGTGCTGCCGCTTCCGGAGAAGACGCGCGCGGCGCCGCCCGCGCCGGTGGCCGTGCCGGAGGTCGGCGAAGGCGGCTACCCCGCGGCGCTGGCACGAGTCGCCTTCCTTCTCGCGCGCAAAGGGCAGGCCTTGCCGCTGTCGCGATTCGAGATCAAGCAGCAGCTCATGAAGGACTACGCGGAGTTCCTGCCCGACCTGCCGCGGGACGAGCAGCGCCGAATTCGCGGTGAACAGGAGGTGATCGTCGGCCGCGACCGCGACGCAGCCATCGCCGCGCTGCCGCGGCTCCTGGCATCGCCGGAGGACCGCAAGCGGCTCGTCACGTTCCTCGAGCGCCTGCTCGCCGACGCGCGGATCCAGGACGCCGGGCCGACCGACGACCAGCTGGAGACGCTCTCGCGCATCCGCGCCGCCCTCGATGCGCCGGTGCCGCACCGCCCGCCAGCCGTGGTCGCATAGGACGATCGCATGGACCGCAAGCATGACAAATACGAGCGCCTGATCGAGCGCGCGAAGGCGCTGGCGCCGGTGGCGACGGCGGTGGCGCATCCCTGCGACGAGTCCTCGCTCACCGCGGCGGTGGACGCGGCCAAGATCGGCCTCATCCAGCCGATCCTCGTTGGCCCGAAGGCGCGCATCCACGCCGCGGCGGAGAAGGCCCGGCTGAAGATCACCGGCTTCGAGCTGGTGGATGCGCCGCACAGCCACGCCTCGGCGGCGCAGGCGGTCGCGCTCGTGCGCGAGGCGCGCGCCGAGTGCCTGATGAAGGGCAGCCTGCATACCGACGAGCTGATGGGCGCGGTGGTGAGCCGGGAGCTCGGCCTGCGCACCGCGCGGCGCGTCAGCCACTGCTTCGTGATGGACGTGCCCGGCCATCCCGAGCCGCTCATCGTCACCGACGCGGCCGTGAACATCGCGCCGACGCTGAAGGACAAGGTCGACATCGTGCAGAACGCCATCGACCTCGCGCACGCGCTCGGCGTGAAGGAGGTGCGTGTCGCCATCCTGTCGGCGATGGAGACCGTCAACCCCGACGTGCCCTCGACGCTCGAGGCGGCCGCGCTCTGCAAGATGGCCGACCGCGGGCAGATCACCGGCGCCCAGGTCGACGGCCCGCTGGCGCTCGACAATGCGATCAGCCTGCAGGCGGCGCGGATCAAGCGCATCGAGTCGCCGGTGGCGGGGCGCGCCAACATCCTCGTGGTGCCCGACCTCGAGGCCGGCAACATGCTCGCGAAGAGCCTTACCTTCCTCGCCGGCGCCGACGCGGCCGGCATCGTGCTCGGCGCGCGCGTGCCGATCATCCTGACCAGCCGCGCCGATTCGGTCACCACGCGCCTCGCCTCGTGCGCCGTTGCTTCGCTCGTCGCGGCCGCGCGCCGGGAGACGCCCAAGGTCGCGGCGTAGATGATCGCCGTCCTGAATGCGGGCTCGTCGAGCGTCAAGTTCTCGCTGTTCGACGACCGGCTGAAGCTCCAGGTGCGCGGTCAGGTCGAGCGAATCCACACCGCGCCGCATTTCCTCGCGCGCGATGACGCCGGCAGGACCGCCGCCGAGGAGCGCTGGGCCGAAGGCACGAAGCTCGGCCACGCCGGCGCGCTCGACGCGATCGTCGCCTTCGTGCGCGAGCGCCTGCGGGGCGGCGGGCTCGCCGGCATCGGCCACCGCGTGGTGCACGGCGGCATGGACTACACCCGTCCGGTGCGCATGGATCGCGCGATCCTGCGCGCGCTGGAGAAGTTCGTGCCGCTCGCGCCGCTCCACCAGCCGCACAACCTCGCGCCGATCGAGCTGCTCTTCGAGCGCATGCCCGCGCTGCCGCAGGTGGCGTGCTTCGACACGTCGTTCCATCGCACCAACCCGGAGATCGCGCAGATGTTCGCGCTGCCGGCCGCGATGCACGAGGAGGGCATCCGGCGCTACGGCTTCCATGGCCTGTCCTACGAGTACGTCGCTTCGCAGCTGCCTGCGGGCGAAAAGACGGTGGTGCTGCACCTCGGCAACGGCTCCAGCATGTGCGCGCTGGCGGGCGGCAAGAGCGTGGCGAGCACGATGGGCTTCACCGCCGTGGACGGCCTGCCGATGGGCACGCGCTGCGGCAACATCGATCCGGGCGTCATCCTTTACCTCATGGACCAGCGCGGGATGGACGCGCGCGCCATCGAGAAGCTGGTCTATAACGAGTCGGGGCTGCTGGGCGTATCGGGCATCTCGAGCGACATGCGCACGCTGCTCGCGAGCCGCGAGCCGAAGGCGAAGCTCGCCGTGGACCTGTACGTCTACCGCATCGGCCGCGAGCTCGGCTCGCTCGCCGCCGCGCTGCGGGGCCTCGATGCGCTCGTCTTCACGGCCGGCATCGGCGAGAACGCCGCCGAGCTGCGCGCGCGCGTCTGCCGCGATGCGGCATGGCTCGGCGTCGATCTCGATCCGCAGGCAAACGCCGCCGGCGGCCCCCGCATCAGCACGGCATCGAGCCGTGTGTCGGCGTCCGTCGTCCCCACCAACGAGGAACTCATGATCGCGCGCCATACGCGCGCGCTACTCCAATGACACAGCCCGTGCTGCAGGGAAAGAAGGCGCTCGTCGCCGGCATCGCCAACGAGAATTCCATCGCCTATGGCTGCGCCACGGCGTTTCGTCAGCTGGGCGCCGAGCTCGCCGTCACGTACCTGAACGAGAAAGCGAAGCCCTATGTCCAGCCGCTCGCGCAGCGGCTGGAAGCGCCGATCTTCGCGCCGCTCGACGTCTCCAACCCGGGCGAGCTCGAGGCGCTGTTCGATCGGCTCGGAGAGCGCTGGGGCCGCCTCGACATCCTCGTGCACTCGATTGCCTGGGCGCCGAAGGGCGACCTGCAGGGCGGACTGCTCGACTGCACGGCCGATGGCTTCTCGCGCGCGATGGACATCTCTTGCCACTCCTTCATCCGCATGGCGAAGCTCGCCGCGCCGCTCATGAAGGAGGGCGGCACGATGTTCGCGATGAGCTACCACGGCGCGCAGAAGGTGGTGCCGAACTACAACCTCATGGGCCCGGTGAAGGCGGCGCTCGAGGCGACGTGCCGCTACCTCGCGTACGAGCTCGGGCCGCGCGGCATCCGCGTGCATCCGGTGTCGCCGGGACCGCTCAAGACGCGTGCCGCGTCGGGTCTGAAGGACTTCGACCTGATGCTGAACGAGGCGATGGAGAAATCGCCGGTCGGCGAGCTGGTCGACATCGACGACGTCGGGTTCGCGTGCGCGTACCTCGCCACGCCGTACGCGCGGCGCATCACCGGCGGCACCGTGTACGTCGACGGTGGCGTCAACATCATGGCATGAGACGAGCCCTGTTCCTGGCCGCTCTCTTCGCTGGCGAGCTCGCCGCCCAGCCGGTGTACAAGTCGACGCTGCCCGACGGTCGCGTCATCTACGGCGACCGGCCCGACCCGGCGGCGGTGAAGGTCGAGGAGAGTACGCCCGACACTTCGGCTCGCGGCATCGGCGGCGCCACTCCACGCGAAGCGCAGGCGCTCAAGGAGATGGAAGACGCGCGGCGGCAGCGCGAAGCCGAAGACGCCAGGCTGCAGGCGCTGCAGAAGGCGGTGCTGGATGCCGAGGAGGCGCAAGTGGCCGGGAAGGAGCCCCTGCCGGGCGAGCGCATCGGCACGGCCGGCGGGCCGTCGCGCCTGAACGATTCGTACTGGACCCGGCAACGCAGCCTCGGCGACGCAGTCGAGAAGGCGCGCCGCGATCTCGAGGAGGCGCGTTCCGGCAGGTAGCCATCAGAACCAGCGATCGCGAGGATGACCCGCGGGGTCAGAATTTCTCGGCGACGTACTTGTACGGGTAATCGGGTTCCCGGTAGCCCTTCTTCTTCTGCCGGTCGGGCAGCTTCACCTTCTCGCGCGGCAGCTTCTTGCAGGGAATCTGCGAGAGTAGGTGAGTGATGATGTTGAGGCGCACGCGCTTCTTGTCCTCCGAGCGCGCCACGTACCACGGCGCGAACTCCGTGTCGGTCGCCTCGAACATGTCGTCGCGCGCGCGGGAGTAGTCGTACCAGCGGCTGTAGGACTTGAGGTCCATCGGGGAGAGCTTCCACACCTTGCGCGGGTCGTCGATGCGCGCTTCGAGCCGGCGCGTCTGCTCTTCCTCGCTCACCTCGAGCCAGTACTTGAGCAGGATGATCCCGGAATCGACGATCGCCCGCTCGACCGGCGGCACGAGCTTCAGGAAGCGCTTGACCTCCTTCTCGTCGGCGAAGCCCATGACCCGTTCGACGCCGGCGCGGTTGTACCAGCTGCGGTCGAAGATCACGATCTCGCCCGCCGCGGGCAGGTGCGCCACGTAGCGCTGCATGTACATCTGGCTCTTCTCGCGCTCGGTCGGCGCGGGCAGCGCCACGACGCGGAACACGCGCGGGCTCACGCGCTCGGTGATCGCCTTGATCGTGCCGCCCTTGCCGGCACCGTCGCGCCCCTCGAACACGACGCAGACCCTGAGGCCCTTGTGCTGCACCCACTGCTGCAGCCGCACGAGCTCGCCGTGCAGGCGCTCCAGCTCCTTTTCATAGACCTTGCGCTTCAGCTTTTCCGCCATGGGGTCATTTTCGGCGGCGGCCGAAGCCCCGGTATTGGACCTTGGTCCCATTTGCTTCGCGGTGCCGGCTTGCTGCAATGGCCCGGTGCGCTGGCTGGTCGTCCTCGCGGCTGCCTGGACCGCAACCGCGATCGCGGTGACGGGGCTCGAGGTCGAGCCCAAGCCACAGTTCGGCGACTTCGACGCGATGCTCCAGCGCCGCGTGGTGCGCGTGGCCGTGCCGTACAGCCGCACCCTCTACTTCAACGACCGCGGCGCGCAGCGCGGCATCACCGCCGACACGCTGCGCGACTTCGAGGTCTTCCTCAACCAGAAGTATCCGCACCAGGCGCAGCCGTTCGTCGTCATGGCGTTCCCCAGCACGCGCGAACGGATGATCCAGGCGGTCATCGACGGACGCGCCGACATCGCCGCCGGCAACCTCACGATTACCGCGGAGCGCGAAGCCAAGGTCCGCTTCACCAGCCCATTCGCCACCGGCAGCGCGGAGATCGTCGTCACCGGGCCGCGCTCGCCCAAGCTCGCCACGCTGGACGACCTCGGCGGCCACGACGTGAGCGTGCGCGGCTCGTCCAGCTACCACCGGAGCCTGGTCGAGCTCAACGAGCGCCTGCGCGAGCAGAACCGGCCCGCCGTGAACATTGCGCCGGTGCCCGACGCCCTCGAGGACGAGGACCTCATGGACATGGTGGCCGCCGGCCTGCTGCAGACCACGGTGGTCGACGGATGGAAGGCGAAGGTGTGGGCGCGCATGCAGAAGCGGCTGAAGCCGCGCGAGGACCTCGAGCTCACGCGGGAGACGAGCGTCGGCTGGGCATTTCGCCCGGACAGTCCGCAGCTCGCCGCCGTGCTCGAGGAGTTCATCGACCGCTATCCGGGCGCGATGGCCGCGCGGTACCGCAAGTTCCCGGCCTACGCGCACGGCCTCGGCCACGCGACGGCCGAGACGGACTGGAAGCGCTTCCAGTCCACCATCGCGCTGTTCCGCAAGTACGCGCCACGCTACGGGTTCGACCCGCTCTTCGTCGCCGCGCTCGGCTACCAGGAGTCGCGGCTGAACCAGGAGGCGCGCAGCTCCGTCGGCGCGATCGGCGTGATGCAGCTCATGCCGGATACCGGCAAGACGCTCGGCGTCGGCGACATCACGCAGCTCGAGCCGAACATCCACGGCGGTATCAAGTACCTGCGCATCCTGCGCGAGAAGACCATCTCCGGCGGCTCGCCCGACGAGCAGAACCTGACCCTGTTCGCGCTCGCCGCGTACAACTGCGGCCCCGGCCGGGTGGCGGCATTGCGAGCCGAGGCGCCGAGCCGCGGGCTCGACCCCGACGTCTGGTTCGACAACGTCGAGCGGGTGGCGGCGCGGCGCGTGGGGCAGGAGACGGTGACCTTCGTGCGCAGCATCTACAAGTACTACGTGGCCTACCGCCTGCAGCTCGACACGCTGGAAGCGCGCAAGGCCGCCGCCTCGGTGTACGCGCCGCCGTCCGCGTCCAGGAAGGCTACGGCGAAGAAGTGAATTCCAGCGTCCCGGCGTCCGCCATGAGAGAGAGGTAAAGCCGGCCGTCGCGCACGACGTACGAGCGCGCAAAGGGCAGCTGCTTCATGAGCTGATCGTGCAGCGACCCCGGCGCGCATTGCGCTCGCGTTGCCGCCATCGGGCCGAACTCCACGCGGGCGCGGTTGCAGTCGTGTACCGGGAGCGATCGTCGGGTCGCAGCACGGTGCCGTCGCCGCTCCGAATGGCGGCGAGCTGCCACGACCTCCCCTCGAGCTTCGGCGGCGAATGCGCGCAGCCGACGGCAATGACGAGCAGTGCGTTACCTATTGCACGCGTCGAAGCACTGCTCCTTCGAGCGCTCGGTGTAGATCGTGCAGCGCGAGAAGCATTGCTCGAACGGCGCGTTCGAGGCGAGCGCCTGGCAGCCGATCTGCGACGAGCGCGACTGGAGGACGGCCATGTTGCGCTGGGACGCGTCCTGCCAGGCGAGCGCCGTGGCGGGATAGGTCGAGGTGGCCGTCACATAGTCCGCGAGCTTCTTCTCGCGCGAGAGCGACGTGTCGATCCAGGAGCATTCCTGGCGGCGCGCCTCGTCGGTCGTCGGCCGAGGCCGCTTCAGCACCACGTCGTAGTCGCTCGGCACGTGCGGCGTCGACGAGCACGCGGCGAGGGCGAGGGCGAGGCAAAGGACGGCACGTTTCATGGCTAGCCTCCTGCGACAGACGCTCCCTTGATGGTGTGCTCCGGCAGCTGCCCCGGTGCCGGGTAGGCGGCGAGGTACTTGATGTTGGCGAACGGGAAGACGAGCAGCATGCCGTCGACCTCGGCGAGCAGGTGCGGCTGGCCGAGCACTTCCTTGATCTTGATCGCCGCGCCCCAGTCGTTCAGCGTCTGCTTGGGGAAGTCGAGCTTCATGGTCTTGCCGTCCATGAAGTAGATGGTGAGGCCGCGTTTCTGGTCGGTCATTTCTTCGCTCCCGTCTTGAGGTCGCCGACCAGCCGCCAGCGGCCGTCGACCATGCAGAGGTTGTGGTGCATGTCGGACTTGCGTCCCTGGGCCTCGTTGCGAACGCGCAGCAGCCTGCACTGGCGGCCTTGCGACTCGAAGCGCTTGAGCAGCGTGAAGTCGCCGCCGTGCCCGGTGTCCGGGTTCTTCCACGCCACCGGCTGGTTCTCGGTGCCGTCGTCGAGCACGCGCCTCGCCGTGTCGAGGAACAGGCGCAGGTCCCTGTCGTCGAACAGCTCGCCCGGCCCGTTCTTGAGCAGCGCGACGAACTGGGCGCTCGCCGCCGTGCTGGCGAGCAGCAGGATGGCAGCGACGAGCGCTTTCATGCCGCTAGCGGAAGCGCATGCCGAAGTCCAGGCGCCAGGTGGTGAAGTTGATGTTGCCCTGCGCGCCGCCGATGTCGGCGGACTGCTGGCCGGCGATGCCGCGCACGAAGTACGCCCCGACGTCCCAGCGCACGCCGGCGCCGAGGTTCCAGCTGAACTTCGTCGTGTTCTGCGTCGGGATGTACGTGGTGCAGACCGGGCCCCACCACGGGTAATACCAGCAGGAGTTCTGCGGCGGCCCGGAGGGGACGTCGGTGTAGATGTGCGTCCAGCCGGCGCCCGCCGTGAGGAGCGGCGTGATCGGGCCCGACAGGATGTTCCACGTGCCGTTGAAGCGGATCGTGCCGGTGCTGATGTTGCCGCTCGAATTGATCGGGCCGGACGGATTGCCCGGCTGCGGCTGCAGCGTGGTGCGGTAGTAGACGTCGCTCCAGCCGAACTCGACGCCGGCGGCGAAGTTGGCGTTGAAGTTGCGCGCGAAGCCGAAGCCGAAGCCGTAGCCGTTGTCGGTGTGCGCGGTCGTGCCGCCCTCGAAGCTGAAGTTCTTGCTGTCGGTGAAGAGCGGCGACAGGTAGAACTCGTTGGTGCCCGCGCGGCCGCCGCGCGTCGGCGTCTGCGCCGCGGCGCTCGCGCAGAAGAGCAGCAGCGCGAACAGAGGCAGGCAGGATTTCTTCATCGATCGTTCTCCTTGACGTTGCGTTTGACGTTCGCCGAGATGGCGTTCAGCAGCAGCCGCTCGTCGAGCGGCTTGCGCAGGTAGGCGGCGGCGCCGGCGGCAAGGCACTGCTCGCGCGTCGCCGGCTCGTCGTAGGCGGTGATCACCACCGCGGGCAGCGCCTTCTTCGCCGAGCGCAGCTCCTGCAGCACCTGCAGCCCACTCATCCCCGGCATGTGCAGGTCGAGCACGAGGCAATCGGGCATGCGCTCGGCGCTCGCCTCCAGGAAGTCCTTGCCGCTCGCGTACGTGTCTGCCTCCAGCCCGGAAGCGCGCAACAGTCGCTTCAAGGCCTTCCGCACCGGCTCCTCATCATCGACGATGGCGACATAGGGCACCTTGGCTGCGATTGGAGCAGGTCGGGACGGCCCTAGAAATTGGACCAAAGTCCCATGGCCGCTACACGCTAGGCGGGGTCACCCTGCAGGTCGCCGAGCACCCATTCCATCGCTTCCTCGTAGGCGTCGAAGCGCTCGATCGGGCAGAGGATCGCCGTCGCCGGGCGAAGGTCTTGCGGTAGCGCCCCAACGATATGGCGCGTGTCGAGGATCTCGAGCTCGTCCAGGCCGGCGCCCGGCCGGGCGATGTCTAACCCTTGGGCAGCGAGGGCAGCGTGACCAGGAAGGCGGCCCCGCCGCCCCGGCGCGTGGACGCCCACAGCTTTCCACCGTGCGCGTCGACGATCGAGCGCGAGATGGACAGGCCGAGGCCGAGCCCGTTCGGCTTGGTCGTGTAGAAGGCTTCGAAGAGCTTCGCGGGCGGCACCGCGAAGCCGGCGCCGTGGTCGACGACATTGACGTGCACCTTGCCCGCCGTGGCGAGCGTGCCCACCGTCAGCACGCGGTCACCCGATCCGCAGGCCGCCATCGCCTCCGCGCCGTTCATCATCAGGTTGAGGAACACCTGCTCGAGCTGCACGCGATCGCCCTTTACGGGCAGCGGCCGCTCGGCGAGCCGCAGGTCGAGCTGCACGCCGCGGGTCGTCAGGTCGCCGTGCACGAGCGTCGCGACCTCGCGCACCAGCACGTTGACCTCGAGCGGCTCGAAATGCGTCTCGCCGCGCTTGAACATGGCGCGCAGCCGGTCGATCACGTGGCCGGCGCGCTGGTCGGCCGTGATGATGTCCTCGAGGATCTCGGCGAGGAGCTCGGGATCGGCGGTCTTGCTGGCGAGGAAGCTGCGCGCGGCCTGCGCGTTGGAGAGGATCGCGGTGAGCGGCTGGTTGAGCTCGTGCGCGATGCCGCCCGAGAGCTCGCCGAGCGTCGCCACGCGCGAGAGGTGCGTGAGCTGCGCGCGCGAGTCGCGCTCGAGGCGTTCGCGCTCGTCGAGTGCGATGGCGAAGAGGAGCAGCGGCACCGCGACGGCGATCACGAAGAGCTGGACATCGCGCGCCGTCTCGTGCGGCTGCTCGCTGACGAACGGCCCGAGCCCGTGCACGGTGCCCCAGATCGCCGCCAGCGTCATGACCGGCAGGGCGGTAGCGATTCCGACCGGACCGAAACGCACGGCGGCCCAGAGGAGGAAGGGAAGCGGAATATAGAATAGCGCCGGGCTGGTTTGGCGGCCGCTGTGCGGGACCTCGAATACCAGCAGGCAGGCGCCGAGCAGGCCGATGGCGAGCGCCGCCGCCTCCACGTACCGCGCTGGCTTCAGGGCCTTCGCGCCGGAGCCGACGGCGGCCGCCCACGTCAGGACCAGCGGCACGACCGTGAGCTCGGCGAGCACGTTGGAAAAGAAGCGCCGGGAGACGAGATCCCAGTACGGGCTGTCGCCGAAGCCGATCAGCCGGACGATGGTCGCGTCGATGAAGGAGGAGAGCAGCGGCGCGGCGAGCACCACGCACAGCAGGAAGGCGGCGGAATTGCGAAGCGAGTGGAGCCGCAACGGCGCCGGTATGAAAGCGCGCACGAGCCCGGCGCCGATCAGCGCCTCGCTGCAGTTGCTCGCATACCAGCCGAGCACCATCGCGGCGGGTACCCCGCTCTGCAGCTCGGCGGAGAGGTGCGCCGGCAGGGCGGCGGCCAGGAGCCACCACCAGTCGCGCGTGCGCGCGAGGAGCAGCACGGCGACGAGCAGCGCGTTCGGCGGCCACAGCGTCGAGATCGGGTACGGCTTGAGGGTGAAGGTGAAACCGAGGCGCGCTGCCAGGTAATAGCCGACTGCCACGGCGAGCACCGGCGCGAGCCAGCGCGGCGGCCGGGTGCTGATCAATCCCGGAGTGGCTGGGTGACCGTCCATGCCTGGACCAGTTCCGCGAGGGAATCGACTTGCATCTTACGCATCATGCGTGCGCGATGCACCTTTATCGTTTTCTCCGCCGTGCCGAGCGCCGCCGCGATTTGCTTATTCAGTTTTCCCACCACCACATGGGCGAGCACCTGTCGCTCGCGTTCCGTGAGCGTCAGGAGGCGAGAAGTAATGGCCGCGCGCGCCGCATCCTGCTCGCGCAGGACGCGATCCTTCTCGAGCGCCGCGCGGACCGCGTCGAGCAGCCGCGGCTCGTCGATCGGCTTGGTGAGGAAATCGACCGCGCCGGCCTTCATCGCCTGCACGCTCGCCGGCACGGTGCCTTGTCCGCTGATGAACACGATCGGGCGCGAGTCGGCCGCCTCGGCGAGCGCGCGCTGCAGCTCGAGGCCGCCGCGTCCCGGCATCGACAGGTCCATCACCACGCACCCGGCCGCGGGCCGGCGGCTCTGCAGGAATTCGTCGGCCGAGGAGAACGTCTCCACGGCGAGGCCGGCGGCGCGCAGCAGCCGGTCAAGCGCCCGCAGGACGAGGACGTCGTCGTCGACGATCGCGACCCGCGGGGCGGCGCTAGTCATCAACCGCCTCCCGCACCGCCGCGAGGATGCGCTCGCCGTCATCGCTCTTCGAGAAGAATCCGGCGCAACCGGCCTGCAGCGCCTCGGCGCGCAGCGCGGGCTCGTCGTGCGCGGTGACGAAGATGAGGGCGGCGCCCTCGCCGCGCGCGCTCATCGTGCGCTGCAGCTCGATGCCCGACATGCCGCCGAGCTGGATGTCGAGCAGGATGCAGGCGAAGCGGCTGCGGCCGTCGTCGGCGAGGAATTCCTCGGCCGAATGGAACACCGAGGGCTCGTACCCCGCCAGGCGCAGGAGCCGCGAGAACGAGCGGCAGAGGCTCGGGTCGTCGTCGACGATGGCGACGGGCTTCAGGGTCCCCATGGAGGCATTCTGGTCGGCGGCGCCGGGCGCCGGTACTGCCCCTTGGGGCAGGTATTACGAAACGCCGGCGTCGCGGGCGAGCGAGGCCAGTTCGGCCGAGGAGCGCACGCCGAGCTTGGCGGTGATCGCCGAGCGGTGCAGCTTCACGGTGCGCTCGTGGATGCCGAGGTCGGCCGCGATCTGCTTGTTCATGCGGCCGCGCACCACGTGGCGCAGGATCTCGAGCTCACGCCCGGTGAGATTGGCGAAGCGGTTGTAGAGGCTGCTGCGCGCGGCGTCGGCGGCGAGCGCCCGGCTGACCGCGGCGAGGAGCTGCGCCTGCGGCGCATTCTTCTCGAGGAAATCGACCGCGCCCTGGCGCATGGCGCGCACCGAGCTCGGGATGTCGCCCCGCCCGGTGAGGAACACGATCGGCAGGGCGACGCGCCGCTCGGCGAGCCGTTGCTGGACTTCGAGCCCGCCGAGGCCCGGCAGGTCGAGGTCCATGACCACGCAGCCGCGGCTGGCGAGGGTGATCTGCGCGAGGACCTCGGCGCCGGAGCCGAAGGTGCGCGCATGCAATCCGTGCGCGCCCAGCAGGCGGCCGAGCGCGCGCGCGAACGAGGCGTCGTCGTCGACGACGTGGACCGTCGGGCGCTCGCTCATGTCGCCGGCTCGGCGATCGGCAGCGTGAAGCGGAAAGTGGCGCCGGAGCGATCGTTGTTATGCGCCCAGAGCCGTCCGCCGTGCGCCTCGACGATGGTGCGCGACACGGCGAGGCCGATGCCGAGCCCCTTTGCCTTGGTCGTGACGAACGGCTCGAACACGCGGGGCAGGATCTCGGGCGAGATGCCGTGGCCCGAATCGGCGACGGTCACCTCCACGGTGCGCGGGCCCGTCCGGCGCGCCTCGACGGCGACGCGGCGCACGGTCGCGTTTGCGTCGCTTACCGCGTCGATGCCGTTCACGAGGAGGTTGAGCAGCACCTGGGAGACCTGCACGCGGTCGGCCGCGACCGGCGGCAATTCCTCCGGCATCGCGAAATCGAGCGTGACGCGGCGCGCGGCCGCGTCGTTCCGCACGAGCGCCAGCACCTCTTGCACCAGCGGCTGCAGCGAGACGGCGTGCAGCTCGAGGCTCTTGCGCTTGAGGAGGCCGCGCATGCGCTCGATGATGGCCGCCGCACGCTGGTCGTCGGCGCGAATGTCGGCGACGATGGCGCGCAGCTCGTCGAGGTCCGGCGTGTGCCGGTCGAGCAGCATCTTGGCCGCCTCGGCGTTGCGCAGGATCGCGCCGAGCGGCTGGTTCAGCTCGTGCGCGAGCGATCCGGACAGCTCGCCAAGCGTTCCTACGCGCGCCACATGCGCGAGCTCGTCGCGCAGCCGGTGCGCTTCCTTCTCGATGTGCGCGGAGGCGACGATGTCGCGGCAGAGCTCGTAGGTCATGGCGGCGAGCATGATCAGGAAGGCCGGGCTCACCATGACCGGCATGGCGACGATGCCCCAGACGATGAGCTGCGCCTGCAAGGTCGCTGCGAGGCGGGTGCCGATGATCGCGCCGCCGACGAGCGCCGCTTTTCGCCGCGCGTCGCGCTCGGGCCGGCGCCACAGGGCCACCGTGGCGTCGAACACGTAGGCGAGGAAGACAAACGAGGCGGATGTGGCCACCCATTGCAGCGGTCTCACCACGGCATCGGCGCTCACCGCGGCAAGCTCGCCGAACACGGGTATCCGATCGAGACGCACGACCTGCCACGAGCTGCCTGCCGGCGCGAGCACGTTGCCCGCGACGACCAGGCCGCGCAGGAGGACGACGACCCAGCCGAGCCACACGCGCCCCGTGCCAAAGTAAAGGCGCACGAAGAGCACCACCCCGGCCGTGGCGCCGAAGGACGCCACATAGAACCAGCGCAGCCACTGCGCATACTCCTCGACCGTGGCGGCGCGGGCGAGGCCAAACTCCGTGCGCGCGATGCCGGCCACGGCCACCGCGAGAAGGCAGAAGGCCAGGTTCGGGGAGCGCCGGCGGTCCAGCAGCCAGACGATGCCGTGCACGGCGGCGAGGGTGAGCGAGGTGGCGCCGACCATCGTCCAGACGACGAACAGCGTGCCGTGCATTTGCGGGCTCTACGCGGCCGGCGGTTGGCTGAGCGTCCAGGCGCGCACGAGCTGGGCCAGGGAATCGACCGCCATCTTGCGCATCATGCGTGCGCGGTGCACCTTGATCGTCTTCTCCGCGGTGCCGAGTTCGGCCGCGATCTGCTTGTTGAGCTTGCCGGCCACGACGCGGCCGAGTACCTGCCGCTCGCGCAACGTAAGCGTCGCCAGCCGGTCCATGATGGCGCTGCGTTCGGCATCCTTCTCGCGCGCCGAGCGGTCCTTCTGCAGGGCGATGCGCACGGCGCCCAGCAGCTTCTGCTCGTCGAGCGGCTTGGTGAGAAAGTCGACGGCGCCGGCCTTCATCGCTTCTACGCTGCTCGGCACGCTGCCGTGCCCGCTGATGAAGATCACGGGGCGGGAATCGGCGGTCGCCGTCAGCGCCTGCTGGAGCTCGAGGCCGTTGAGCCCCGGCATGGAAAGATCCATCACGATGCAGCCGGGCCCGGGGCGCGATTCGCCCTCGAGGAAATCCCGCGCGGAGGAAAACGCGCGGACGGAGAAGCCGTGCGCTTCGAACAGCCGGGCCAGCGACCTTAGGACCAGCCCGTCGTCGTCGACGACGCTGACGTACTCGTGCGACATTCAGCGCTCCCCTGTACCGCCCAGTGTCAGGCTACACCTAAAGGCACCTTCGGCATATAAGGGTTTCCGGAATTCCGGCCGTATTTATTACGATGGCGGCACGCACTGGAAGGCGAGGTGAGCGCGATGGACTGCGAGCTCTGTACGCCGGCGAGCGTGGTGGCGGAGAACGATCTCGCCTACGCGCGGCTGGACAGCAATTCTCTTGCCGCCGGCCATGTGATCGTCGTACCGCGCCGCCACGTGGCCGATTTCTTCGAGATGACGGAGGCCGAGCAAGCTGCGGTGTTGACCTTGGTCGACGTAGCGCGGCGCCTGGTCCAGGCGCAGCACCATCCCGACGGTTACAACATCGGCGTGAACGTCGGCAAGGCGGCCGGGCAGAATCGCATGCACGTGCATGTCCACCTTATCCCGCGGTACGCCGGTGATGTACCGGACCCCGCCGGCGGCGTGCGGCGTGTGCTGATGAAAAAGCGGTAAATCAGGGACAGACCCCGTTTCCGGTACTTCGGATAAACGAAAACGGGGTCTGTCCCTGTTTTCAGGCCTTGAGGAGGTCGGCGACGCCGGCGCGCTGCGCCCAGTAGTGCCAGGCGCGCTGCGTCTCCGGCGAATCCGGTTTGTAGCCGGTGCCGGCGGCGCGGGCGTCGATCTCGCCCTGGCTGAGCGGCTTCAGCTCGCCCAGCTGCATGGCCTTGAACTGCACGCGGGCGTTGCGCGGCAGGTAGACCGACATCCGTACGACGTCGATGAGCGATCGGGCCGCGGCCGCGAAGCCGTGGCCGCGCATCAGGGCCACGTTGCGCTTGCCGAGCTTGCGCGCCAGGCCGCGTCCCTGCGCCATGTTCGTCACCAGCAGGTTGGTCTGCTCGCCGAACTCGTCGGCGATGTCCCAAACCGGCACCTCGGCGCCGATGAAGGCGCCGGAGTGGATCACGGGCCTGAGCGCCGGCTTGGTGATGGTGAAGGGCAGCACGTCCTCGGCGTGCGCATGCACCACGGCGATCACGTCGGGCCGCGCCTCGTAGATCGCGGCGTGGATGAAGCGCTCGAGATAGAGCGGGCGCTTCTCCGGCTTGGCGGCCTGCCCGTCCAGGGTGTGCTCGACGATGTCCGCCGCTTCCACCATGGCGGGACTCTTCGAATGGGCGAGAAAGAAACGCTCCGGGTTTTCCGGATTGCGGACGCTCACGTGCCCATAGGCATCCACGACCTCCTCGTGCGCCAGGATGCGGTTGGCGACGACCAGCTCGGTGACGAGGTTCATAACCAGGTGTTCCATACGCGCCGCGCGGCGTCGATCAGCTCGCCCGCCGTCATGCCGACGGGCCCGATGCCATCGCGCGCGAGCGAATCGCCCGCCGCGCCGTGCAGGTGCGTGGCGAGGACGAGCGCCGTCTCGCCGGTGTAGCGCTGCGCGAGCAGGGCGCCGAGCATGCCGGACAGCACGTCGCCCATGCCGGCGCTCGCCATGCCGGGATTGCCGGTCCGGTTCACGAACCAGTGCCCGTCGCGCGCGACGAGAATGCTGCCGGCTCCCTTCAGCAGCACGTGCGCGTTCAGGTTCTCCGAGAGCATGCGCGCCGCCTTTACGCGATCCGCCTGCACGGAGGCGGTGGTCTCGGCGAGGAGGCGACCCGCTTCCGCCGGATGCGGCGTCACCAGGGTTTCCGCCGTGCGCCGCGCGCAGGCATGCCGCAGGTCGGTGTTCTCGGCGATCAGGTTCAGCGCATCGGCGTCGAGCACGCAGGGCAGCTCGCTCGCGAGCGCCGCGCCGAGCAGGGTCTCGGCGCGCTCGCTCTGGCCAAGGCCCGGGCCGACGACCAGCGCGTCCATGTCGGCGCCGAGGAGCTGGTCCGCGTCGGCGAGCATCAGCTCGGGCGCCACGGGGTCGACGGTGATCGGCTCGAGGAGGCCCACGCGCACGCGCCCGGCGCCGAGCTTGAGCGCGGCGCGCGCCGCGAGCAGGGCGGCGCCGGTCATCGTCGCGGCGCCCCCGAGGATGCCGAGCGTTCCGGCGAGCCCCTTGTGATAGTTGAGCGAGCGAGGCTTGAGGGCGCCGGCGAAGAGCTCGCGCGAGGCGACCCACGCGCTTCCCTTCTGCGGCGGCAAGCCGAGGTCGGCGACGCTGATCTCGCCGCAGTGGTCGGGGCCATCCAGGGTAAGGAGCCCGGGCTTGAGGCCGATGAAGGTGACCGTGTGCGTCGCGCGCACCGCGCGGCCGAGGACGCGCCCGGTGTCGGAGTGCAGGCCGCTCGGGATGTCGAGCGCGAGCACCGGGCAGCGCTGCTGGTTCGCGAACTCGACCAGCCGCGCGTATTCGCCGTCCACGTCGCGCGCGAGGCCGATGCCGAAGAGCCCGTCGACGACGAGCCCCCATTTGGCTTGCGGGATCTCGTCCATCCGGCTGGCGACCGTGACGCGGAAAAAGCGCTCGCGCAATCGATCGGCCGCGATGCGGGCATCGCCGCCGTTGTTGCCGGGGCCGGCGAGGACGAGGATGTCTTTGCCTGCGGCCAGCCGCGCCGCCAGGTCCGCCGCGGCGGCCCCGGCGCGCTCCATGAGCGGCGCCGTGGTGTCGCCCGCCTCGCGTTCGATGCGCCGGATGTCCTCGGTTAGGTAGATCGGACTAGACACCCGCGCATTCTAAGAGCAGCCGCGGTGAAAAAATCCCGGCGTGCTGGGCCTCAGCCACGACCGCATCCTCATGTACCACGGCACGCCGCGTGCCGACGCGGCGGCGCTGGAGCGCCAGCTGCGGCTGGTGAGCATGGCCTTTCCGGTCGTTTCTCTGGATGAAATGACCCAGGGGAAGAAAGCCTCGCGTCCCCGCGTCGCCCTCACGTTCGACGATGGCTTGCGGAACAACGTCGAGGTGGCCTACCCGATCCTGAAGAAGCTCGGCCTCACCGCTACGTTCTTCGTCTGCCCCGGGCTCATCGACCGCGGCCAGTGGCTGTGGAACCACGAGGCCCGGCAGCGTTTGCTGACGCTCCGTTCCGCTGCGCTGGGCGAAGTTGCCGAAAGTGTCGGCGCCCCGGCCGAGGTGGAAGCCTTCGTCGAATGGATGAAGACCCTCGACATCGCCCGCCGGCGCGAGGTGGAGGCGAAGATCCGCGACGCCACGCCCGGTTTCGAGCCCACCGACGGCCAGCGCCACGAATTCGACCTTGCCGGATGGACGGAGCTCAAGTCGCTCGATCCGGACGTCGTCACCATCGGCTCGCACACCATGACGCACCCGATCCTCACATCGCTGACCGCGGAGGAGACGGACGCGGAGATGCGCGAGAGCCGCTTCGCGCTCGAGAGCCGGCTGGAGCGCGAGGTTTCGCTCTTCTGCTATCCGAACGGCAACCTCAACGACGGCGCCCTCGCCAGCGCCCGTCGCTACTACCGCTCGGCGGTCACCGTCGAGCCGGGCACCGTACAGAAGGAAGCCGATCCGCACCAGCTGCCGCGCTTCGCCGCGCATCCGCGGGGCATGAAGCGATTGGCGCGGCGGATGGTGTTCGGATAAATAGGGACGGACCCTA
>Ga0070681_10000369_pt1 | contig 36274 bp, 31 predicted proteins | sample KBSC83BmetaG_FD_65650 | JGI IMG/M metagenome (GOLD analysis project Ga0070681, IMG submission 65650) | Corn rhizosphere microbial communities from Kellogg Biological Station, Michigan, USA - KBS C8-3B metaG | ecosystem: Host-associated > Plants > Roots > Rhizosphere | place: USA: Michigan...
TTCCGCATTCCCGGCGAGCCGCTCGACGTGCCGCTCCTGTGGGACGGCTATCCGATGGCGCGGCAGGGTCAGCCGGCGCAGGCGCTCGGCTGGACGCTGCTCGCAGCGTTCTGGGGCGGCCTGATCACGTGCGTGTCGGCCGTCGTGCTCGCCGTGCCGTTCGCGCAGTTCGCGTTGCGCTTCGATTCGCCCGAGTATTTCGCCGTGGTGCTGCTCGGGCTCTCCGGCGTCGTCGCGCTCGGCGGCGCGTCGATGGCGAACGCGCTGATCAGCCTTTGCGTCGGCCTGCTGCTCGCGACGGTCGGCGTCGACGACACGTACGGCGTCGACCGCTTCACGTTCCATGTTCCGATCCTGAAGGACGGCGTCGAATACCTGACGGTGATGGTCGGTGCCTATGGCCTCGGGGAAGTGCTGACGCGGATGGAGCAGGGCTTCGCGTCGCCGGCGATCGAGACGGGGCGCAAGGTCGAGACGCGGCTGCCGCGCTGCCGCGAGATCTGGCCGTTGCGGGCGACGATCGGCCGCAGCTCGCTGATCGGGATCCTGTGCGGCATCGTGCCGGGCGCCGGCGCGACGGTCGGCTCGTTCGTCGCGTACGGCATCGAGGGCCAGTACGGCAGGCGCCGCGCCGAGCTGGGCAGCGGCATACCCGAAGGCATCGTCGCGCCGCAGGTCGCGTCGACCGCGACGGTCGGCGGTCACATGGTGCCGCTGCTCGCGCTCGGCATCCCCGGCAGCGGCGCAACGGCGGTGATCCTCGGCGCATTCCTGCTGCACGGCGTGCAGCCGGGGCCGCAGATCTTCCAGACCGAGGCGGCGATGGTCTACACGATCTTCGCGTCGATGTTCGCAGCGGTGTTCGGCATGTGCCTGCTCGGCTACTTCGCGATCAAGCCGCTGATCCGCGTGCTGCGGCTACCCGAAGCGGTCACGTCGGCGTTCGTCGCGCTGTTCTGCTTCGTCGGCGCTTACAGCGCCCGCAACAGCCTGACCGACCTCTGGATGATCGTGATCTTCGGCGTCGTCGGCTTCCTGTTCGAACGGCTGCGCTTTCCGATCGCGCCGATGGTGCTCGGTTGCATCCTCGGATCGATCGCCGAGACGTCGTTCATGACGAGCATGATCGCGTACCAGAACGACTGGACGATCTTCTTCACGCGTCCGATCAGCGGCACGATCATGGTGCTGACCGCGCTGGCGCTCCTGTATCCGGCATTGCGTTACGTGCGGCGGACGATGCGCCGATCGCGGACGACGGTGAAGCCGGCATAGCGACATTCAAGCGATCGCCGTAATCGGCACGGACCACGGATGCGCCCAGTCGATGCCGCACGCGAGCGCGGGCTCGCGATGGATGCGCACGTCGCGAAAGCCGGCGCCATGCAGGTGGCGCAGCAGGGCGCCCTCCGAGAACAGGCGCATCTCCAGCGTGCTTCCCGGTCCCCCGTGGAACACGGGCCCGTCGAATTCCTGCACGCGGCCGTCGATCGTGCGATTGACGAGAACCGGTCCGCCCGCCCGCTGCTCGATCCGGTAGTCGTGCAGGTCGGGATAGTGCTCGATCGTGTCGCCATCGATGGCGAAGGGAACGGTCAGCACCAGCGTGCCGCCCGCGACGAGCATCGCATGGAGGTTGGAAAATGCGCGATCGATCGGCGGCGCGACGTGCTCGAGGACGTCCGAGCTCACGATGAAGCGGAAGCGAGCCAGGTACTCGCGCGGCGGCTCGAGCACGTCGAGCCGCGGAGCCTTGTGATAGTAGGTGTTCGTGTAATCGAGCCTGGCGGCGAGCCGCTTCGCGTACCGCCGCGCGTCGCTCATGCCGATGCCGGTCATCGTCCGACCCGAAGCAGGAAACGCGTCGATGCACAGGCTGCGTCCGAAAAGCGCCATCGAAAGGTGATGGACGACCGCGCGATAGCGCATCGTGCAGTCGCACGCGGGACAATGCGATCCCTCGCGCTCGAGCGCGTGCATCGGCGCCCGGCAGAGCGTCCCGCAGATGTTGCACGCGAACACGACGATCCCCGGCTCGGCCACGGCGTCGTTTCGACCGCGCCTGACGGAAGGCGCAAAAAGGCGCGCGAGCCGGCGAGCGACGGCGTTCATGTCGTCGCGCGCTTGCGCAGCAACAGCGTGCGCTGGCCGCAGACGTCGCCGGCATCCTCGACGGGACCGAAGCCCGCGTCGGCGAAGATGCGCTGAAAGGCGTCGGCGTCGTAGTCGGTGCGGTGCTCGGTTCCCGAGAACGGGCGCCCGGTCTCGGGACGGTCGTGGAACGAGACGGCGGCGAACCCCGTCCCGTCGAGTACGCGCGCCATTTCGCGCGCATACGCGCGGGCGCCGTCCGGATAAAGATGCGTGAAGAGCGACGCCGCAGAGACGAGATCGACATCACCGTCGGCCGGCGGGAAGCGCGCATCGGCGCAGCCGGGCGCGCCGTTCGGGTTGTAGCGCTCGGTGCGCACGTCGAGGTGGTGGAACGCGAAGCGCCGGCGATGGAGCTCGCCGAAGAAGCGGTTGCACCGGTCGACGTACGGCGCGAACACGTCGAAGCCCGAGTAGCGCGCGACGTGCGGCATCGCGAGATCGCGTGGCGGCGGCGCACGCGGGAAATCGTCGTCGACGCCTTCGATCAGGACGCGGCGATGCATCGTCCGCGCAAGCGCCTTGACGGCGCTCGCGCGAAAGCCATGACGCCGCCACGTCCCGGCGAAAAGTGCGAGCGCGCTCACCCGATGCGCCCTGGCGAAAGGAACGCTTGCATCCGCGCGAGCTCGTCGTCGAGCGCGCGCGAGAATGCGCGGCTGCGCGGCCTCGCGCCCCGAACGTAGCCGATGTCGGGCGCGAGCCTGCCTTTTTCCATCGTGACGTTTCCCCAGCCGATCACGCCGTCGCCGAACAGGAGCGGCAGCGCATAGTAGCCGAGCCTGCGCCTGGCAGCCGGCGTATACGCTTCGAACCGATAAGGCCAGCCGAAGAAACGCTCGAAGCGGTCGCGATCCCAGACGATCGGATCGAACGGTGCGAGGAGGCGGACCTCGCCGTCGATGGCAGCCGCGATCGCGAGCGCATCTTCGCCCGGCGGCCAGTACCATTCGACGCCGTCGACGTGCGTATGCGCGAGCCGCCGCTTCGCGCGGGCGAGCGCCGCGTCGATGCCGAGCGCGAGCTGCGGCGCCGCGTAGCGGAGCCTGCGCACGAGCGTCGACAGCGTCCGCGCCGGCAGCGGCGCGTATTGGGCGACGAGTACGTCGACGAGCGCGTCGAGCCGGCCGCGGGGCGACAACGCGTGCGGCGCCATCGGCGGACGCACGCGGTAGACGCGGATGCCGGCCTCGCGCCGCGACACGCGAAGCGCGCCGCGATAATGCATCGCGTCGAGCAGGTGCGTCGTCGCGTTCGACGAGCCGCCCCATGCGTTGACGACCGCGCCGTGCGCAAAGCGCGCCTCGACCTCGCGCGGATGCGCTTCGCCGTGCGCGGCGACGAACGCGAGCACCGCGCGCGCACGCCGGCGACGCGCGTCGCTCCAGCGGTGTGCGGTCTTGCGCGGATGCATCAGCGCATAGACGTCGCGCGAGACGAATCCGTAGTTGACGAAGAAATCCTCCTCGACTGCGAGCGCCGGATACGTGCGATCGAGATCGCCCACGCTGTAACCGGCGACGCGGTGGCGCAGTGCCAGGTCCTGCGCTCGTGCCGGCGCGCGGATCGGATCGGCCTGGACGAAGCCGAGCCGATCGATCGCGGCCTGCAGATCGACCGGCGCGAAGAGACTACGCGCAATCGCGTAGCGGCGAAGATCGGCGAGCCGGAGGGCCACGGCCATCGAGGACACGAGAAGATGAGTGGGCTGCGGCGCGCTATTCTAGCGATCGACTGATCGGCGACCCTCATTCGACCCCTTGCTTCACGACCCCGCCCGGCACGACCGTCTTCTCGACATACCGTGGGACGAGGCCCGCGTGCGCGACGTGATCGCGCACGTCGTGCGACGCACCGAAGCGCGCTTCGCGCGCGACGACGGCTGGCCGATGCATCGGCGCGATATCGACGGCGGGGACGACGCTCCGGCCTGGCCGCTCTACCATGGCGCGTGCGGCGTCATATGGGCACTCACCCATCTCGCCGCGAGCGGCGCCGCGATGCTTGCGCGCGACTATGGCGACTTCGTCGCTTCGCTGGTTCCGCGCAATCGAACATGGCTGCGTTCGTTCGGCTGCACGTTCGACGCGTCGTACGCAATGGGCGAGACGGGCATTCTCCTGCTCGAGCATGGGCTGAACGGCACGCCGGTCACCGCCGACCGCCTCGCGGCACTGATCGCGTCGAACTTCGACAACCCGACGCGCGAGCTGATGTGGGGCTCGCCGGGAACGATGCTGGCGGCCCTGTTCCTTCACGAGCGAACCGGCGAGGAGCGCTTCGCGACGCTCTTTCGCGCGACGGCGCGCACGCTCCGCTCGCAGCTCGAATGGTCCGACGAGCATGCGTGCCATTACTTCACGCAGGACATGTACGGGCAGCGGTCGACCTATCTCGATGCCGTGCACGGCTTCGTCGCGACCGCGTCGCCGCTGATCCGCGGCCGCTATCTGCTCGAGCCCGGCGAATGGTCGTCGTGGCACGACTGCATCGAGAACACCGTGCGCAGGACCGCGACGCGCGAAGGCACGCTCGTGAACTGGCCCGTGTTCCTCGACGTCCCGCGAGGACGACCGGCGACGCTGCTCATGCAGTTCTGCCATGGTGCGCCGGGATTCGTCGTGTGCCTGGCCGACATGCCGGGTACCGGACTCGACGACCTTCTCGTCGGCGGCGCGGAAGCCGCCTGGCACGCGGGACCGCTCGCCAAGGGCCCGAACCTCTGCCACGGCACGGCGGGCAACGGCTACGCGTTACTCAAGCTTTTCGGGCGCACGGGCGAGCGCCGCTGGCTCGAGCGGGCGCGGGCCTTTGCCATGCACGCGATCGCGCAGATGGAGGCCGAGGAGCGGCACGTCGGCGAGTTGCGCTATTCGCTCTGGACCGGCGACCCCGGCGTCGCGGTTTACCTGCTCGATTGCATCCGCGGCGGCGCACGGTTTCCGACGCTCGACGTGTTCGATTGAACACGGGCGTAGCGGCGAGACGGCGTCGGACCGACGCGTACACCCTTTTCAGCGACCGCCCGGGTTCGCCCGCCACCGAATGCAGGAATAGTGGCTGCATGCTTCCTGCACGAACGTCCGCTCGCGCGGCCGGCTGACCGAGCCTGCGGACGTCCCGCTCCATTTACAAGCTTCGCAACATCGCAGAGAGCCCGCTTTCGATGAACGTCCGCGACCGCGAGGCTCGCGGGAGCGCGCGGGCGCCGGCCGTGCTCGGAGCCGCGGCGCGGCGCGGCTCGCTCCGGCTGCCGGTCACGACGTTGCCGCAGCCCGACGAGACGACGTGCGGGCCGACCTGCCTCCACGCGATCTACGCGTATTTCGGCGGCGACGAGCCGCTGCCGACGGTGATCGAACGGATGTGGCGGCTCGAGCACGGCGGTACCTACGCCGTGTACCTCGCGTGCGACGCGCTTCGCAACGGCTATCGCGCGCGGCTTTACACGTACAACCTCACCGTGTTCGATCCGACGTGGTTCACGACGCCGCGCGTCGACGTCGCGGCGCGACTCGTGATGCAGCGTGACGCCAAGGACGAGCGCCGCGGCCAGCATGCGATCGACGGCTATCTCGAGTTCCTCGCCCGCGGCGGGCGGCTGCGCTTCGCGAACCTGTCGCAGCATCTGATCCGGCGGATCCTGCAATGCCGGCTGCCGATCCTGACCGGGCTTTCGTCGACGTACCTTTATCGCTCCGTGCGCGAGTGTCCCGACGGCACGCCCGACGACGTGCGCGGCCATCCGGTCGGCCATTTCGTCGTGATCGCCGGCTGGGACGAGCGGCAGCGGCGCGTGATGGTCGTCGATCCGTATCAGCCCAATCCGTGGGGGCCGTCGCACGAGTACTGGATCAGCGTCGACCGGGTCGTCGCCGCGATCCTGCTCGGCATCGTGACGCACGACGCGAACCTGCTCGTCGTGTATCCGCCCCCTTACCCCAGCCCTCTCCCCGAAGGGAAGAGGGAGTAATGCGATGACGGTCCTCGTCGTCGTCCATCACCCGCGCGACTGGCCGTTCGAGATCGCCGGCACGCGCGTCGTCACGGCACGCGAATACCTGAGCGATCCCACATACAGCGAGAGCCAATCGGCGCGCGTGCTGAACCTGTGCCGGACCGATCGCTATCAGGGTCGCGGCTATTACGTCTCGCTGCTTGCAGAAGCGCGCGGCCACCGGCCGCTGCCGGAAGTGAAGACGCTCGGCGACCTGCAATCGAGCGAATCGCCGGAACGCCTGATGCCGGCGAGCTTCGTCGAGCAGATGCAGCGGGCGCTCGCCTTGCACACCGAGCCGAGCCTGGCGCTCGACGCCTTCTTCGGCCGCGATCCGCGGCGCCGGCACGACGCGCTCGCGCAGCAGCTCTTCGGCACGCTGCGGCTTCCGCTCGTGCGCGCGCATTTCCATCGCGCCGGCGGGACGTGGACGCTGCGCGAGCTGTCGCTGCTCGGCATCAACGAGGTCGCCGACGAGTCACGCACGCTGATCGCCGAAGCCGCGCGCGATTACGTGACGCGCTCGAACCGGTTGCGCGGCAAGCCGCCTGCGACCGGCAAGGCGAGCGTCGCGATCCTGTACGACGACGACGAGCCGCAGCCGCCGTCCAATCCGGAGGCGATCGCCAAGCTCTGCGCGGCGGCGCGCACGCTCGGGATGCGGGCCGAGGTGATCGGTCGCGACGACATCGATCGCCTGTCGCGGTTCGACGGCCTTTTCATTCGCGACACGACGAACGTCAATCACTACACGTACCAGTTCGCGCGCCGCGCCGCCACCGACGGCCTCGTCGTCGTCGACGACCCCGAGTCGATCCTCAAGTGCACGAACAAGGTGTACCTGAACGAGCTGCTTTCGCGGCACAAGGTGCCGGTGCCGAAGACGCTGATGGTCCACCGCGACAACGTCGAGCAGATCATCCCGCTGCTCGGGCTTCCGTGCATCCTGAAGCAGCCGGACAGCGCGTTCTCGCTCGGCGTCGCGAAGGTCGAGACGCCGGAAGCGGTCCGCGCGGCGTGCGCGCGGCTGTTCGAGAAGTCGGATCTCGTCGTCGCGCAGGAATGGCTGCCGACCGCGTTCGACTGGCGCGTCGGGGTGTACGATCGGCGCCCGCTCTACGTGTGCAAGTACTTCATGGCCCCGGGCCACTGGCAGGTCGTGAAGCGCGAACCCGGCCGCACGCTCGAAGGATCGACGCAGGCGCTCTCGGTCGGCGAAGCCCCCGAGATCGTCGTGCGCACCGCCGTGCGCGCAGCCAACCTGATCGGCGACGGTCTCTACGGCGTCGACCTCAAACAGGACGGCCGACAATGCTACGTGATGGAAGTCAACGACAACCCGAACCTCGACGCGCACAGCGAGGATGGAGTGCTGAAGGACGCGCTGTACCGGGAGGTGATGGGCGTCTTCCTGCGCCGGATCCAGGAGCGGCGCGCGACGGCCGCGTAAGCGCTGCCGCCACGCCGATCGCGGCATTCGACGCGTACGGCATCGAGCTCGAGTACATGATCGTCGACCGCGACAGCCTCGCGGTGCGGCCGCTTGCCGATCGCCTGCTGCGCGCGCTGACCGACGCCGGGCTCTCGCCGCACGTCGGCTGGTCGAACGAGCTCGTGCGTCACGTCGTCGAGATCAAGAACGTGCAGCCGACGCCCGACCTCGCGGCGCTTCCCGCGCCCTTCCACGGCGCGATCGTCGCCGCGAACGCGTTGCTCGCGGAGGAAAACGCGCGACTGATGCCGACGGCGACGCATCCTTGGATGGATCCGCAGCGCGAGACCGCGCTGTGGGACGACGACATCTACCGCGCCTACGACCGGATCTACGGCTGCCGCGGCCATGGCTGGGCGAACCTGCAAAGCATGCACGTGAACCTGCCGTTCGCGGACGACGCCGAGTTCGCGCGGTTGCATGCGGCGATCCGGCTCGTGCTGCCACTGCTGCCGGCAATCGCGGCCAGCTCGCCGATCGCGGATGGCATGCTGTCGGGCCTGCTCGACTTCCGGCTCGACGCATATCGCAGGATCTGCGGGATCACGCCCGCCGTCGCGGGACGTGTCATTCCCGAAACCGTCGAGACGCGCGCCGAATACGACGCGAAGATCCTGCGGCCGATGTACGCCGAGATCGCACCGCACGATGGCGAGGGCATCCTGCAGCACGAGTGGCTCAATTCGCGCGGCGCGATCGCGCGCTTCGATCGCTGCGCGATCGAGATCCGCGTCATCGACGTGCAGGAATGTCCGCAGGCCGACCTCGCGATTGCCGCCGCCACCGCGGCGGTCGTCAGGTCGCTTTATGACGAGCGCTACGCGCCGCTGGACGAGCAGCAGGCGATCGGCGTCGACGCGCTGCACGACGCGCTGCTCGCCTCGATTCGCGACGGCGATTGCGCGCTCGTCGACGACGCCGAATACCTGCACGCGCTCGGGCTGCCGGCTTCGCGCTGCAGCGCCGGCGACATCTGGTCCTCGCTTTTGCGCGACGTCGACGGCGAGCGTGCATGGTGGCAACCGACGATCGACGCGATCCTGCGCGAAGGACCGCTCGCCCGGCGCGTGCTTCGCGCCGTCGGCAGCGCTCCCGATCGTGGGCGGATCGCCGACGTGTATCGAACGCTTTGCCAGTGCCTCGAAGAGGGCCGGATGTTCGGGCAATGACGCAGCGGAGCCGCGAAAACGGAGAGGTGGCGCGCACCGCGTTCATCGTGACCTGCGAGCACGGCGGCAACGCGATTCCGCCTGCGTACGCGCACCGCTTTGCCGGTCGCGAGACACTGCTCGCGACGCACCGCGGCTACGACCCGGGCGCGCTCGGCATCGCGCGCGACCTGGCGCGCGCACTTCGCGCGGCGCTCGTCGTCGCCACGGTGAGCCGCCTCTTGGTCGAGCTCAATCGCTCGCCGGGGCGCCAGTTCCGCTTTTCTCCGATGATGCGCGAAGCGCCGCAGCCGTTGCGCGACGAAGTCTGCCGGTGGCATTACACGCCATATCGGCAAAAGGTCGAGACGCTCGTCGCACAAAGCATCGCGGCCGGCGCGCGCGTCGTGCACCTGTCGTCCCACAGCTTCACGCCGGTGATGCATGGCGTCGTCCGCCGTGGCGACGTCGGCATTCTCTACGATCCGGCACGAGCGCACGAACGCGCACTCGCATCGCGGTGGCGGCGCGCGCTCCAGGCGCGCCGGCCGCAGTGGATCGTGCGTCGCAACTATCCGTACCGCGGCACGAACGACGGCTTTACGACTTACCTTCGCAAGCGCTATGGCGACGACGCCTACGCCGGCCTCGAGCTCGAGGTGAACCAGAAGCGCGTGCAAGACGACGAAATGCCGGCCGCCGACCGCGCCGCGATCGTCGCCGCGCTTTGCGATGCGCTCGCGCGCGCTGCACGGCCGCCCCAAGGCGCGCGTTCCGCAACCAGCGGGGGCAGCGAAGCGGCGCCAGCCGCGAGCGTGGGGAAAGCTGGACTCTTCAGTGCTTAAGGTGCTGGTCGAAGAACGCGAGCGTCCGCGACCACGCGAGCTTCGCCGCCTGCTCCTCGTACCGCGGCGTCGTGTCGTTGTGGAAGCCGTGGTTGACGTTCGGGTACGTGTACTCCTGGTAGCGGACATGATTGCGGTCGAGCGCTTCCTTCCACGCGGGCCAGCCGGCGTCGACGCGCTCGTCGAGTCCTGCGTAGTGGATCAGCAGCGGCGCCTTGATCTTCGCCGTGTCGGCGGCACTCGGCTGCGTGCCGTAGAAGGGAACGGCAGCGCCCAGATCGGGAAAGCGCACCGCCATCTGATTCACGACGGTACCGCCGAAGCAGAAGCCGACGGCGCCGACGCGGCCGTTGCATTCGGGCCGCGACTTCAGAAAGGGCACGGCCGCCATCAGGTCCTCGGTCCGCTTGCCCGGATCGAGCTTCGCGAAGAGCGCCGCCGCCTTTTCGTCGTCGCCGGGGTAGCCGCCGAGCGGCGTCAACGCGTCGGGCGCGAACGCAACGTAGTTCGCGACGGCGAGCCGGCGCGCCACATCTTCGATGTACGGATTAAGTCCGCGGTTCTCGTGGATGACGACGACGCCCGGCAGCTTGCCGCCCGCGTTCCCCGGGCGCACGAAGTAGCCGCGCATCGTGCCCGAGCCGTTCGGCGACGGATACGTCAGGTACTCCGCGTGGATCCGCGCGTCGTCCTTCCTCACCTGTTGCGCCCATGCGTAGTTCGGCCGCAGCGCGCCGAGCATCGCGGCGGCGCTCGTGCCGCCGATCGCGAATTTGGTTGCGCGGTCAAGAAACTCGCGGCGGCCGATCTCGCCGTGCACGTAGTGGTCGAAGATGTCGAGGACTTCCTGCGGGAAGTCGCCCGCCTTCATTCGCTTCATCAGCGCTCTCCTGCGTGATCCAACCAAGGATCGAAGACGCCTTATGCACCCCGAAAGTTCGCTTTGAGCTATCCGGGCAGGACGATTGCATCCTCGGGCGCGAACGCCACCCCGACGCTGTCGCCACGCGAAAGCGGCGCGCGGATGTCGTCGTCGAACACGAGCAACTCGCCCCACGGCGTCGCGAACACGTATTCGATGCGGCTGCCGAGATAGGCGGCGCGCCGGCATTCGGCGCGCAGAACCGCATCGCTGCCTTTCGTGACGCGCAACCGATGCGGACGCACGGCGAGCGTCGCGGGTCCCGCCGGCATTGCGTCGGCGTGCACCGGCGCGCTCACGTCGTTCGCGCGGAAGCGGGCGCCGCCGGCGTCGCGGACGAGCTCGCCGGCGACGAGATTCGCATCGCCGATGAAGTCGGCGAGGAAGCGGCTCTTCGGCGCCTCGTAGAGCTCGGTTGGCGTGCCGTGCTGTGCGATGCGCCCGCGATCCATCACGATCACCTGGTCCGACACCGCGAGCGCCTCTTCCTGGTCGTGCGTCACGTAGATCACCGTGAGCTCGAGCGTCTGCTGGAGCTCGCGTATCTCCTGGCGCACGCGCCGCCGCAGCTTCGCGTCGAGGTTCGACAGTGGCTCGTCGAAGAGCAGCACCGCGGGCTCGAGCACGAGCGAGCGCGCGACGGCGACGCGCTGCTGCTGGCCGCCGGATAGCTCCGATGGCAGCCGCTGGTCGAGCCCCGCGAGACCGAGCATCGCGAGCTTCGCATGCGCGAGCTCGCGCGCCTTCGTCCTGCTCGCGCCGCTCGCGAGCGGTCCGTAGCAGACGTTGTCGAGCACGCTCATGTGCGGGAACAGCGCGTACGACTGGAACACCATGCTGACATCGCGCTCGTTCGCCGCGCGATGCGTGACGTCGTCGCCGCCGATCAGGATGCGCCCGCGCGTCACGTCTTCGAGCCCGGCCACCATCCGCAGCGTCGTCGTCTTGCCGCAGCCCGACGGGCCGAGCAGCGTGACGAGCCGGCCCGGACGCACCTCGAACGAGATGTCGTCGACGGCCGTCACGTCGTTGTAGCGCTTGGTGACGTGCTCGAAGACGACGCCCCCGGAAACCTTCGTCATGTCGTTTTCCTCACTGCGGCGCGACGACGACGGCGGCGGTCCGCCGGCCGAGACGCGCCTCGCCGACGACCTTCTGCATCCCGAGCAGGACGGCGAGCATGAACAGCATCAGCACCGTCGAGTAAACGATCGCGAGCGGATATTCGCCGGCCTCGACGCGATTGATGATGTACACGGTCGACAGATTGTATTTGGCGGTCGCGAGGAAGATGACGGCGCTCACCGCGGTCATCGCGCGCGTGAAGCTGAACACGAGCGTGACGAGGATCGCCGAGCGCAAGAGCGGCATCATGACGCGCGTCAGCGTCCGCAGCGTCGACGCCCGGAGCGTCGCCGACGCCTCGTCGAGCGTGCGGTCGATCTGCGCGAGCGCCGCGACGCCCGAGCGGACGCCGACCGGCATGTTGCGGAACACGAAGCACAGCACGAGGATCGTCATGCCGCCGGTCAGCTCGATCGGCGCGACGTTGAACGCGACGATGTACGAGACTCCGATGACCGTGCCCGGGACCGCGAAGCTCAGAAGCGTCAGGAATTCGAACGCGCGCCGGCCGGTGAAGCGGTGGCGCGTGACGACGTAGGCCGACAACAACCCGACGAGCGCGGTCAGCGGCGCCGAGACCAGCGCGACTTCGATGGTCGTGAACAGGCTGTCCCATGCCGAGCCGCTTGCGAGCAGACCGTGCGCCGACCATTCGACGCGGAAGCCGTCGAGGAAATGGTGAAACGACGGCGTCATGTCACCGCGTCCGATGTCGCGGACGAAGCCGCCGGTCACGATCACCGCGTAGCACATCAGCGTGAACACGATGAACGCGGCGGCGATCCAGAAACAGGTCAGCCACAGCTTGCGCGGCAGCGCCGCGGGCGCGCCGCCGTCGCCCTTGCCGCTGACGGTGACGTAGGATGCGCGGCCGACCCAGCGCTGCTGCAGCACGAACGCGAGCAGCGTCAGCGCGAGCAGAACGATCGCGAGCACGGCGGCGCGTCCCGCGTCGTATTGCGCGCCGGCGACCGCGAAGAAGATCTTCGTCGACAGCACTTCGAAGTTGCCGGCGAGCACGATCGGATTGCCGAAATCGGCGAGGCTTTCGACGAACGCGAGCAGGAACGCGTTCGCGAGCGCGGGACGCAGCAGCGGCCACGTGACCGTGCGAAAGACGCGCCCGCGCGTTCCGCGCAGCGTCTGCGCCGCCTCCTCGAGCGCCGGGCTGATCGCCGCGAGCGCACCGTGCAGCAGCATGAACGAGATCGGCGTGAACGTCAGCAATTGCGCGATCGCGACGCCGGGAAGGCCGTAGATCCAGCGCGATCGCGGCACGCCGATCACCGACAGCCAGCTCGTGATGAGCCCGGTGCGGCCGAACAGCACGACGAGCGCGAGCGCGACGACGAACGGCGGCGTGATGACCGGCAGCACCGACATCACCTTGAGCACCGCCGCATAGCGCTGGCCGCCGCGCTGCACGACGAGCGCCAGTGCGAGCCCGAGCAGCGTCGAGGCGACGCCGACGATCGTCGCGAGCAGCGCCGAATTGATCGCGACGCCGCAGCGCGTGCCACGGCCGACGCAGCCGAGTCCCCAGATGTCGTCGGTCAGCAGGCGCTCGCCGACGAGATGCGGCGCGAAGTGGCCACGCGAATCCTGCACCGCCGCGATCAGCGCCCTGCCGATCGGATAGAAGATGAACAGCACGAGCAGAAGACCGATCGTCACGACGATCGTCGCGATCGTCGCGTTGCCCGTGAAGAGGCCCGCGTGCGCGAGCCCGCGCGCGAGGCACAGCGTCAGCGCGGAAAGCGCGATGACGGCGCCCAGTCCGAACGCGGGTCCGTCGGCGCCGGCGACGAAGCCCTGGCCGAATGCCCACGCGAGCGCGGCGCCCGCGGCCAGCGACGTCGAGCGCGTGAGGCCGAGCCACGCGAAGGCAAGCGTCGCGAGCGCGGCGACGATGACCGGCGCGAGCGCGGACGCCGCCGGATAGTGCGAAAACTTCGCAGCGGCGGCGGCGCCAACGAGCCGCAGCGCGCTCGGGCCGCCATCCATCGCCCACGGCAACAGCGCGAGCGCGGCGAGCGCGACCGCCGCGAGAATCGCCGTCGTCGGATCGCGCGCCGCCACGCGGGGGCGTGCGGCGGGCAGCGGCGCAGTCAGCGGCGTGGCCATGATCGACTACCGAAGTGGGGTCAGAGACGACTTTTCCCGGACGCTAACTCACCCTCCGCCACGGCAGCGACGGCAAAAGTCGTCTCTGACCCCACTTCGGTTCGCTACTTCGGCAGCGTCGATACTTCCTTGTCCCAGCGCTGCAGGAGCCGCGTGCGCTCGGCCGACGAGCCGTACTTCGCGAAGTCGTAGTTGATGAGCTTGATCTCGGAGAACTTAGGCGCCAGCGGCGACACCGGCGCGCTCTTGTTCGACGGAAGCTGGTAGGAGACCTTCGCCTCGAGGCCGATCGCCTGCGCCTCGGGCGTCAGCGCCCAGTCGTACCACTTCTTCGCGTTCTCCATGTTCTTCGCGCCCTTGATGATGCTCATGCTGCCGATCTCGTAGCCGGTGCCTTCGCACGGCGACACGATCTTGAGCGGCGCGCCGCCGAGAATCTGGTAGAGCGCATCGTGCTGGAACACGATGCCGACCATCGTCTCGCCGGTCGCCGCCGCGCGCGCCGGCGCCGCGCCGGATTTCGTGTACTGGTTGACGTTCCTGTGCAGCTTCTTCAGGTAGTCGAACGCCTTGTCCTCGCCCATGATCTGCACCATCGTCGCGAGCATGTTGTACGACGTGCCCGACGAGTTCGGGTTGGCGACCTGCACCTCGTCCTTGAACTCGGGCTTGATGAGGTCCGCCCAGCACTTGGGCTCGGCGATGCCTTTCTTTTTCAGCAGCTCGGTGTTGTACGTGTAGCCGAGCGCGCCCGCATAGATGCCGACGGTCCGGAATTTCGACTCCTCGGCCTGCCGCACGGCCCAGTCCTGGAGCTGCGCGAGCATCGGTGACTTGTACGGCTCGGTCAGGCCTTCCTCGGCCGCCTGCAGGTGCGGGTCGCCGGTGCCGCCCCACCAGATGTCGCCGCGCGGGTTCGCCGCCTCGGCCTTGATTTGCGCGTAGAACTCGCCGGCGCTCTTGCGCGTCATCAGCACCTTGATGCCGAACTTCTTCTCGAATGCGGCCACCATCGGCCGGCACCATTCCTCCTGCACCGTGCAGTAGACGACGAGCTCACCCTGCGCGCGCGCGGCGAGCGGCAGCGCGAACAGGAACGCAGGCACGAGGGCTCGCAGCCACGACGACATCCGCATTGCTTCCTCCGGATCGGGATGGCGGGGCGAATCCCCGCGCCGGCCGGCGAGTGTAGCGGATTTACGGAATAACGGCGCGGGAGAGGAGCTCGTACGAGCGATGACGGGCCGCCGGGTCGTGCGTCCAGGTCACGACGACGATCTCGTCCAGGTCGAAGCGGCGCGCGAGGTCGAAGAGCCGCTCGGCGACCTGCTCCCCGGTGCCGACGATTGCCTTGCGCCGCAACGCCTCGATCGTCGCGCGCTCGTCGCCGCTGTAGGGATAGGCGTCGGCGAATTCGGGCGTCACCAGCGGCTTTCGCACACCCTTCTCGAAGCCGGCGCGCCAGAATTCGCGCGTCTTCAGGAGATGCCGCGCTTCGGCTTCGGTATCCGCGGCAAGCGCCCAGACGCAGATCGTGGCATACGGCATCGAATGCCGCGCGCTCGGTCGGTAGTTGCGACGGTACAGCGCAAGCGCTTCCTCCGTTCCGCGACCTTCGGTGAAGAAATGGGCGTACGCATACGGCAGCCCGAAGTAGGCGGCGAGTTGCGCGCCGTAATCGGAGCTTCCCAGCATCCATAGTTCGGGACAGGTCGGCCCCTGCGGATGCGCCTTGATCGCCGCGAACGGATGGCCTTCGTCGAGCCGCTCGCCGCACACCCACGCACGCAGGTCGTGCACCTGCCGCGGAAATTCGTCGGCTGCGTTCGCGTACGGATTGAGCGCCATCGCGGTCAGCCGATCGGAGCCCGGCGCGCGACCCACGCCGAGATCGATGCGTCCCGGCGCGATGGCCTCGAGCACGCGAAACTGCTCGGCGACCTTGAGCGCCGAATAATGCGGCAGCATCACGCCGGCGCTGCCGATTCGGATGCGCGCCGTCGTCGCGGCGATGGCGCCGATCAGCACCTCGGGGGCGGTGCCGACGATGCTGTCGCTCGCGTGATGCTCCGATACCCAGTAGCGGTGATAGCCGAGCACCTCGCAATGCCGGGCGAGCGCGAGGCTTTCCCGGATCGCGAGGGCCGGGCTCGCGCCCTCGGCGCTCGTCGACTGGTCGAGGACCGAGAGCTTCAATTCAGGGAGTCAGCACGACCTTGACGCAATCGTCCCGCTTCTTCGCGAACATCGCGTAACCGTCGGGCGCGTCGTCGAGGCGCATCCGGTGCGTAATGACGAAGCTGGGATCGATCTCGCCGTTCTCGATCCGCGCGAGCAGCGGCTTCATGTAGCGGTGCACGTGGCATTGGCCGGTCCGCATCGTCAGCGACCGGTTCATGAACGAGCCCATCGGGAACTTGTCGATGAATCCGCCATAGACCCCGATCACGGAAACGGTGCCGCCGTTGCGGCACGCCATGATCGCTTCGCGCAGCGCGACCGGCCGGTCCGACTCGAGCATCAGCGCCTGCTTGAAGCGATCGTACGCGAAGAGCGCCGGATGCGCCGCATGCGCCTCCATGCCGACGGCGTCGATGCATGCGTCCGGGCCGACGCCGCCGGTCAGTTCCTCGAGCGCATCGAACAGGTCCTGCTGCTCGTAGTTGATCGAGTCGGTGGCGCCTGCCCTTTCCGCCGCCATCGCGAGCCGTTCGGGTATGCGATCGATCGCGATGATCCGCGCGGCGCCGAGCATCTTCGCGCTCGCGATCGCGAACTGTCCGACGGGTCCGCAACCCCAGACGGCGATCGTGTCGCCGGGCGTGATGTTGCACATCTCCGCCGCCATGTAGCCGGTCGGCAGGATGTCGGAGAGGAACAGCGCCTGCTCGTCGGGCACGCCGGGCGGCACCTTGAGCGCGCCGAAATCGGCGAACGGCACGCGCGCGTATTCGGCCTGGCCACCGGCGAATCCGCCGAGCATGTGCGAATAGCCGAACGCGCCCGCCGGCGAATGGCCCATCAGCTTTTCGGCGAGCCACGCGTTGGGATTCGAGTTCTCGCACAGCGAATACATCTGCGCCTCGCAGGCGAGGCAGTTGCCGCAGGCGATGGCGAACGGAACGACGACGCGGTCGCCGGTCTTCAGGTTCGTGACGCCGGCGCCGACGTCGACGACCTCGCCCATGAACTCGTGGCCCATGATGTCGCCCTTCTTCATGGTCGGGATGAAGCCGTTGTACAGGTGCAGGTCGGAGCCGCAGATCGCCGTGGCGGTGACGCGAACGATTGCGTCGCGCCGGTTCATGATGATCGGATCGGGTACGTTCTCGACGCGCATGTCGCGCTTGCCGTGCCAGCGGGTCGCTCTCATCGCGCTTGCCTCGCTTTCTCGCGGGTCAGGCCGCCGGTCCCGCCGACGAAGGAAGGGCGCTCGCAACCGATTCGCCCGCGTCCCACGGCTGCGCCGGCTGCTGCTTCACGTCGCCCATGCCGCCGGGACTGCCGTCGGAGCGCAGCACCTCGCCGGTCTCGACGATCTGCTTGAAACGGTGCAGATCGTCGTAGATCTGCTGCTCCGGCGACTCGTTGAACAGCGTCGCGGCGAGCGTCCCCGCACGGCCGCCCGGCGGCCGGTACTCGAGGTCGACGCGTACGATGGTGCCGCGATTGCCGGGCCGCGGCTCGAAGCGGACGGTGCCGCTGCTTTCGACGTCGGCGCCTTCGAGCGTCTGCCATGCGATGAGCGCGTTCGGCGTATCGGCGGTGACGCGCGCATCCCATTCGACGCTGCTTCCCGCCGGACCATTGACGATCCAGTGCGACATGCCGGGCCCGTTCGCGCGCACCGACTGCACGTGGTACATGAAGCGCGGGAAATTCTCGAACGCGCGCCAGAATGCGTAGAGCTCGTGCGGCGGCCGATTGACGACGACGCTACGCGACATGCGTATGCGCGATGTCCCCGCGGGCTCGCGGCTCAGCTCGCGCGCGCAGTAGACGTCGAGCGCGGTGACGCCGAGCACGCTGGCCGCGGCGAGCGCGACGCCGCCCTTGTTCGTGCGCGCCGAAGCGCCGGCGGCGGCGAGCGTCGCGATGTCGACGGCGTCGCCGGCCACGCGCGACCAGACGGCCGCGGCCGGCCGGCTACCCTGTCCGAAGATCAGGAGCCCGCTCAACAGCTCGCGGGCGCCGTAGACGCGTATCAGGCTCGCGTACTTGCCGTTGCCGCCGACAAAGACGCGAAACGAGCCGCGGCGCGAGAAGCTCGGCGAGACCGAGCGAAATGCTGAACCACGCGAGCCCGTGCGCGAGGCGCTCGGCACCGACGTCGCTTGGCATGCGCGGCGACACGGCGCTGGCGCGCTGTCGGGGACGACGCATCACGTCGGGCGCGGCGTCCGTCGAGCGCACGTCCGGTCCATTGTCCGTTCCTTGCATGACGATCTCCTTGTTCGAGAGCGCGACGACGCGTCGTCGTGTGACACGCGCGACGGCATTTTCGTTGCGGGAAGCGTACCGCGCGAAGCGCGCGCAGCAACGAACGACGGCGGAGCCGGGAGGAAACGCGCGGTCAGCGCAGCGTCATCATGACCGGCGCATGGTCGCTCGTGCCGACGTCGGCGAGAACCCTGCACTCGACGACGCGGTCGGCGATCGATCGCGACGCGAGGATGTAGTCGATGCGCCAGCCGATGTTGCGCTGGCGCATGTTGCGCCACGGCGGCCACCACGAGAACATCGCTTCGTCATCGGGATGGGCCGCGCGCGCGACGTCGACGAAATGCGCGCCGAGGAGGAGCCGGTCGAAGAGCGCCCGCTCCTCCGGCCGCTGGCCGATCACGCCGGCCTTGCGCTCGCGCGGATGGACGTCGATGTCCGCATGCGCGACGTTCAGGTCGCCGCACAGCACGACGTCCCGGCCTTCGGCCGCAAGCCGCGTCGCCCAGTCGGCGAGGCTCGTCAGGAACGCGATCTTCGCCGCGTAGTCCTTGCCGCCATTAGGCACGTACACCGATGCGAGCACGAGGTCGCCGACCGCGACCTGCACGATCCTCGATTCCATGTCGAAATCGGGATGCGCGAACGACGGGTCGCCGGCATGCAGCTCGCGGCTGACGTGCAGCGAGACGCCGGAATAGGCGCGCATCCCGTGCCAGTACACGTGATAGGCGGCGTGGCGGCAGCGCTCGGGAATCTGCGCAGGCTCGGCCTTCAGCTCCTGGAGACAGACGAGGTCGGGCCGGTCGCGGTCGAGCCATTCGCAGAGCTGCGCCTCGCGCGCGCGAATGCCGTTGACGTTCCACGTCGCGATTTTCATCACGCCTCATCGCTTGCGCGCGAGCGTCAGCCCGTCGCCGATCGGCAGCAGCGACACGTCGATTCGCTCGTCCCGCGCAACCTTGTCGTTCAGCGCCTGCAGCGCCGCCGTGTCGGCGTTCTTCGCGGGCCGCGCGACGTTCCCGCTCCACAGCGTATTGTCGATCGCGATCAAGCCGCCGCGCCGGAGGAGCTGCAGGCAGCGCTCGTAGTAGTCGTCGTACGCGGGCTTGTCGGCGTCGATGAACGCGAAGTCGAACGTGCCGGCTTCGCCAGCCGCGAGACGCGCGTCGAGTGTCTGCCGCGCCGGCGCAAGGCGCAGCTCGATTTTGTGCGCGACGCCCGCCTGTTGCCAGAACGGCCGGCCGATCCGCGTGTATTCGTCGCTCACGTCGCACGCCAGCACGTAGCCGTCGTCGGGCAGCGCCAGCGCGACGCAGAGCGCGCTGTAGCCGGTGAAGACCCCGATCTCGATCGTGCGCCGCGCTCCGATAAGTCGCACGAGCAGCGCCATGAACTGCCCCTGCTCGGGGCCGATCTGCATCACGGCATGCGGGTGCGCGGCGGTCGCCTCGCGCAGCGCGGTTTGCGCCGGATGCTCGCGCAGCGAATGCGCGAGCACGTATGCGTAGAGCGAATCGTCGAGGTTCAGCGTGCGGTTCAGCTTCGCATCCGCCCGGCGATGTTCGCCATCGCGATCGTCAGCGCGGCGGCGCCCAGTCGCTTCACGAGATCGGGGTGCTCGGCGTAGAAGCTGCCGAGCTTGTCGAAGATGCCGGGGTCGTGGCGCTCGGCATGGTTGGCGAGATCCTGCACCTGCGCCGGCGAGATCTGCGACGCCTGCTGCGGTGTTACCCCCTGCGCCGCGCCGCCGCCCGCGGCGAGCTGGCCCAGTATGCCGCCCAGCGCGCCGCCGCCGATCGATTGCAATGCGCCCGGCGGCAGCGAGCCCAGGATCTGGTTCAGCATCCCCGCCTGCTGGTTCGGCGCGGCGCGCGCATACACGTCGCTCACCATCTGGCCGAGCGAGGGCGTCTGGTCCGAGCGCAGCGCGTCGGAAATGCCCTGCCCGAGGACCTGTGGCGACGCATGCTGCGCGACCTGCTGGTAATGGTCTTCGGCGTCGGGCGACACCTGGCCTGCCGGAACGTTCAGGTACTTCGAAAGCAACCCTCCGAGATCGAGCGCCATGCGTCCCTCCTGTCAAGGCCTGTAGTAGGCCGGGAATTCCTTCCGAAGCTCCGCGAGCTTCGGCAGATCGTTGTAGACGATGTACGGCTGGTCGGGATGCAGCGCAAGGTAATTCTGGTGGTAACCCTCGGCCGCGTAGAACTTGTCGAGGGGCAGCACCTGCGTGACGATCGGCCGCGCGAACGCCTTCGCCGCGTCGAGCTGCGCGATGTAGCGCTGCGCGATCTCCTTCTGCGCCGGATTCGCATAGAAGATCGCCGACCGGTATTGCGAGCCGACGTCGGGACCCTGACGGTCCAGTTGCGTCGGGTCGTGCGCGACCGAGAAGAACACTTTCAGGAGCTCGGCGTAGCTGACCTTCGACGGATCGTAGGTGACTTGCACCGATTCGGCGTGGCCCGTGGTGCCGGTGCCGACCAGCAGGTACTTCGCCGTCGCCGCGCTGCCGCCCGAGTAGCCGGACACGACGTTGCGCACGCCCTTCACGTGCTTGAAGACGGCGTCGACGCCCCAGAAACAGCCGCCGGCGAACACCGCCGTCGCCTCGCCGCTCTCGGCGATCGCGGGCACGGGACCTGAATAATCGGGAAGCGCGGCTTGCGCGGCGAACGCGGCCTGCGCGGCGAACCCGAGTGAAATAAGCAACGTGCGCAGCATGGAAATCTCCTTCGACGGTGGGGAACCTGGACGCGAATGAGTCCCCTTGGAGCGCCCGATGCTTACGACGCTGCGACGAGCGGCAAGTTCTCGGGATTGGAGGCTCGCGCGGCGTCCCCGGTGGTTACGATACCACCGGCGCCGCTTCGAGGACGGCCGCTACTTCGTGCCGAAGATCCGGTCGCCGGCGTCACCCAGGCCAGGCAGGATATAGCCGTGCGAGTCGAGCTCGCGATCGATCGCGGCCGTGTAGATCGGGACGTCGGCATGCGCTTCGTGGAACGTCGCGATGCCCTCGGGGCACGCGACGAGACAGACCATCCGGATCGATCGCGGCCGCGTCTCCTTGAGGCGCTCGACGGCCGCGACGGCCGAATGACCGGTGGCGAGCATCGGGTCGAGGACGATCGCGTCGCGCTCGTGCATGCCGCCGGGCAGCTTGAAATAGTATTCGACGGCGACGAGCGTCCTCGGGTCGCGATAGAGCCCGATGTGGCCGACGCGCGCGCCCGGCACCACGTTCAGGAATCCGTCGAGCAGGCCCGTGCCGGCACGCAGGATCGGCACGAACACGAGCTTCTTGCCGTCGATCAGCCGCGAGCGCATCGTCTCGAGCGGCGTGTCGATCTTGACCTCGTTCATCGGCGCGTCGCGCGTCACCTCGTACGCCATCAGCGCGCCGATCTCGTTCAACAGCCGCCGGAAGTTCGTCGTGCTCGTCTTCCTGCGGCGCATCAGCGTGAGCTTGTGCTGGATCAGCGGGTGATCGAGCACGTGAACGGCGGCGGCCATCGACGCGCGAACCAGGGAAGCTAGAAAACCGTTCCGTCCGACTGCACGTGCAGCGGCGGCTCGCCCTGGCGCAGCCGCGCCGCGATCTCGCGCCCGGCGGCCCACGTGCCGCCTTCGAGAATGCACGCCAGCGGAAGCTGCGGCCGGTCGAGCTCGGCGCGCACCTGCTGCGCGAGCTCGTCGAGCAGCGTCACCGTGAGCGCGCGCCATTCGACGACGATCTCGCTCTCGGGCGTCCAGTGCGTTGCGCGCGCCTCTTCGTTCGCGAGCCGCAAAACGTCGGTGTCGATCAGGAGGCCGCCGTTGCGGTATTCGGGCAGCGCCGTCAGCGCGTCGCGATCGACGACGTCGATGCCGGCCCCCTCGAACGGCTCGAACAGCGAATACGCGAGCCACTGCGACAGTTTGTGGAAGGGTACGAGGCCCTCGCTCGCGCCGCTGCCGCCCGCGTGCCGGTGGCGCCAGACGTCGCCTTGCACGTCGTCGTCGGCGCTTCCGCGCGCACGCCAGATGCCGCCGAAGCCTTCGAGCAGCGCACGCAGGATCGCCGCCGCCGAAATGGTCTTCGCGTTCAGCATTCGATCGAAGAGCGCGCTCGGCCGCGCCGTCAGCCCGAAGCGATCGGGCCGCGTCTCGAGCATGTCGCCGAGGCGCCGCAGCAGCGCCGCGCGGCCCTCGAGCGCGAGCAGCGCATTGCGCGGCGTCGACTGGAACCATTGCGCGAGCGTCGCCGCGTCGAACGCCGTCAGCGCCGCCGCGTCGACGCGAAGCGGCTCGCCGGGCGATGCGGAAAACGCGCCACCCATGAATGCGCGGAAGCTCGCAACGGCGAGGCCCTCGGAGCGCGCGTAATCGTCGATCGTGCCGGGCTCGCGGTAGCGCCACGCCGCGCCGGCGCCGGCGTCGAGCAGCACGCTGACGATGCAGAGATCGATCTGCGCGCGCAGCCGGTCGAGCGCGCCGTAGCACGCGAGATGGCGATTCAATTCGCTGACGCGGCTGCGGCCGCCGGCGTCGAACTGGCGCCAGCGGCTGTGATAGGGAATCGCGAGGTCGCGGTAACGCCTGCGCGTCACGTCGGCGACGAGGCGCGCGCAAACGGGCAGACGGCTGCGGTCGACGCGGAAATGCGTCGAATCGCCGGCCTCGACGGCGCGCGCGACGTTCGCGCAGCGCTCGCGAATCGACGCCGGCGACAGCAATTCGGAACCCGCTGAAGGCGCGACGGCCAGCATCAGTACGTCCTTCCCTTCGTGCTCGCGAGCGCCTGCTGGTCCGGAACGGCGCCGTCGCTGAAGTAGCCGGCGGCGACCTTCGCGTCGATCTCGACACGCGCATCCGCGGGGACGAGCGCGTCGGGAATGCGAATGCGCGCGCCGACGCCGATGCCGGCGGCGACGATCGCGTCGTACTTGACGTTGCTCATCGAGACGAGGCGGTGGATCCTGCGCACGCCGAGCCAGTGCAGAACGTCGGGCATCAATTGCTGGAAGCGCATGTCCTGCACGCCGGCGACGCATTCGGTGCGCAGGAAATAATTGTTCGCGCTGTCGCCGCCCGCCTGGCGCTTGCGGGCGTTGTAGACGAGGAACTTCGTCACTTCGCCGAGCGCGCGTCCTTCCTTGCGGCAGTAGACGACGAGGCCGACGCCGCCGGCTTGCGCGCCGCGGATGCATTCCTCGATCGCGTGCGTCAGGTACGGGCGGCACGTGCAGATGTCGGAGCCGAACACGTCGGAGCCATTGCATTCGTCGTGCACGCGCGCGGTGAGCGTCACGCCCGGATCCGCGAGGTCGCGCGGATCGCCGAAGATGTAGACGGTCTGACCGCCGACCGGCGGCAGCAATACCTCGAGATCGCTGCGCGTGACGAGCTCGGGATACATCCCGCCCGTTTCCTCGAACAGTGCGCGGCGAAGGTCCGCTTCGGTCACGTTGAACCGGCGCGCAATGCCGGGCAGCCACCAGACGGGCTCGATCGCGGCCTTCGTGACGACCGCCGCACCGTTGTCGATCAGCACCCGCCCGTCGGGAACGAGGCGCCCCGCGGCGATCGCCTCGTGCACCTCGGGGAGGTCGATATGCGCCTTGGTGACGGCGATCGTCGGACGAATGTCGTCACCTTTCGCAAGAAACGCCTTGTAGACGTCAGCGACGAGCGCGCCCCACGGATCGAGCGACACGATCCCGTCCGGCTCCGACCACTGCGGATAAGGGCCGATTGCATCGGTCGGCGATGTATTCGTGAGGTCGGGCCGATGCCCGCGCGTAAGCGACTTCGCGGCGACGGCGAGCGCGCGATAAACGCCATAACTGCCGCTGTGCGTTCCGATGACGTTGCGGCGGCTCCGTTCGGTCGTCGTGCCGATGACCGGGCCGCGCACGAGCGGGTCCGCGGCGCCCCAATGGATGGGCACGGCGCCGGCTGCGCTCTCGTGAGGGTGATGCGATGTCAGCCGGATATGCCTCGCAGGCGCCGGCGTATCGATGCTCATCGAACGACTCCGCGAAACGCTCGACTATACGCGCCTCGTCGCAAGCTTCGCCGCAAACGCCATGCCAGTACGGAGCGTCTTCGGACGAGCGTCAAACGGGTACGCGTGCGGGCGTCCCGGCGTCGACGATGTCGACGAGTTGCGACGGGTCGACAGGCTTCACGAGATGCATGTCGAAGCCCGCGTCGCGCGAGCGGCGGCGGTCGTCGTCCTGACCCCAGCCGGTGATCGCGACGAGCCGGCATTGCGCGGTGGCGCTCGCGGCTCGCAAGCTTCGCGCGACGTCGTATCCGTCGCGGCCCGGAAGCCCGATGTCGAGGAACGCGATCTGCGGCTCGAAGCGCGCGGCGAGTTGTTGCGCCGCGTCGCCATCGTGCACGACGCGAACGTCGTGGCCGAGCGGCACGAGGATCGCCTCGAGGCTCGCCGCGAAATCGACGTTGTCGTCGGCGATCAGGATCCGCTTGCCGTTCGCGCGCGACGCAGGCGACGGTTCATGCGTCGCCAGCGACACGTTTTGACGCGCGGGCGCGGGCAGCGACGCGCGCTCGGCAGTGTCGTGCGCGCTCGCGCGTGGAATGCGCACGATGAACTCGCTGCCGCAACCGAGGCCTTCGCTCGTCGCCGCGATCGATCCGTGATGCAGCTCGACCAGATGCCGCGCGAGCGTGAGACCGACGCCGAGGCCGCTGTGCACGCGCTCGAGCGACGCGTCCGCCTGCGCGAACATCGCGAACACGGCATTCAGCATCTCGGGTGCGATGCCGATTCCGTTGTCGCGGATCGACACGCAGGCTTCGGTCGCTTCCGCCCGCACGCGAAGCTCGATGCGGCCGCCCGGCTCCGTGTACTTCGCCGCGTTGTTGAGCAGGTTCGCGAAGACCTGCGAAAGGCGCGTCGCATCGGCATCGACGAGCAGCGGCTCGGGCGGCATGTCGACACCGAGCGTGTGCCGCCGCTCGTCGATCAGCGGCTTCGCCGTGTCGATCGCGCTTGCGATCACGTCCTGCAGCGGCACGATGCCGGCGCGGAGCGCGAGCTTGCCGGTCGTGATGCGCGAGACGTCGAGCAGATCGTCGACGAGGCGCACGAGCTGTCGGAGCTGCCGCTCCATCATGTCGCGCGCATCGCGCGCCATCGCGGCGTCGGCGCCACGCCGCCGCAGGATCTCGAGCGCGGTCCGCAGCGGCGCAAGCGGATTGCGAAGCTCGTGCGCGAGCATCGCAAGGAACTCGTCCTTGCGCCGGTTCGAGACGCGCAGCGCGTCCTCGGCCTCGCGGCGCTCGGCCGTCTCGCGCGACAGCACCGCGTTCGACGCCTCGAGCGCTTCGGCGCGCCGCCCGACCTCCGCGAGCATCGCGTTGAACGCGTCGACGAGCACGCCGACCTCGTCGTACGTCGTCTTCCTGACGCGAAGCGAAAAGTCGCGGCGCTCGATCACCTGTCGCGCGACGCCGGTGACGGCGAGGATCGGCCGCGTGATCGTGCGCTGCAGCGCGGCGGACAAAAGCAGCGCGAGCAGCAGGCTCGCGACGAGAACGATCGCGAGGATCTCGAGGTAATCGCGCAGCCGCGCGCCGAGGCCGTAACTTGCGCGCAGGAAGATCGTGCCGAGCACGTCGCCGCGCTCGACGATCCGGCGGTGGACGACGATCTCGCCGTCCTCGATCGCGTATCCGTCGGCCGCCGTCGGAGGGAGCGAACCGGGACCGAATCGATCGCTCGCGCCATAGCCTGCGAAGAGCCGGCCGCTCGTCGTGTAGATCGCGGCGGCCTCGACGCGCGGCTGCAAACGCAGCAGCGCCAGGTTTTCGCGGGCGGCGGCCGGATCGTCGAACACGAGCGCGGGCGCGCTCGCGCGGCCGAGAATCTGCGCCTGCGTCATCAGCGCCTCGACGCTCGTCTTCTCGTAGGCGCGCGATTCGTAGACGACCAGCGCGATCGCGACGACGGCGAGCGCGACCGCCGTCGTCGCGAGCACGACGAGCATCAGCTTGCTGCGAATCGAGTGGCCCGGACTTCGCATCGCCTCGCTCGAATGCGGAGGATCAGCGCGCCGGGCGCACCCGCAGGGCGACCGAAAGCAGACGCGAGCTCAACTTGAGCCCGCTGCGCTCCGCGGCTTCGAGCGAGACCTCGAAGCGGACGCGGTCGTCGACGACGACCAGGTTGATGACGCTGCCGTGCGCGAGCGCACTCGGGAAGTCGGTGACGATCAGCACCGAGCGCTCCCGTGCCGGGGGTACCAGGCGCGACAACGCGGAGGCCGCGCTCGCGCCGACGTAGACGACGTTGACGCCGTCGAGCACGTCGGTCTGGTCGATGGCGCGCACGTCGACCCGATGCTGTCCGATCGGACGCCGAGCGACGATCGCGCGCAACTCGTCGGCGACGCCGTCGGCGCCGACCACGCCGACGACGATCGGGGACGAGCCGCTCGCGAGCGCGCCGGCCGGCCACTCGACGTAGCTCAGGAATTTGTAGACGAATGCAGCCTTGATCTCCTGCTCGGGCCTCGGCGACCGCGCGTCGGGGATGTCGGGAGACGGCGCCGACCACGCGGCGAGCACGAGCAGCAGATAGCCGACGAGCGACCCTGTCGCGAACTGCCATCGCGGCGGCGGGCGCCGCGCATCGCGCAACGCCGGTGAGTTCGATCCGATTGCGAGCGTCGCGGCGTGCATTGCGGTGATGGCCGATCGAATGAGAACTGCAGGCAATCGCGCAGTATACGGAAGCGGATTGGCATGTCGTAAAAAAACGGGCGGATCGAGATCCGCCCGTTCGGTACGAAGCGTCGCGACGACGCGCTCAGCGTTCGCGCGTCACGTTTTCGAACGCGATGGGTCGTCGGAACTCGCATCGCGGATCTCCAGCGTGCGGCCGCGCGGCTGCTGCCGCGGCGCGTCGAGCTCGATTTCCAGCACGCCGTCGTGGAACGCGGCATTCGCGGATTCGCCGCTCGTCCCCTCGGGTAGCGGAATCGTCCGGTAGAAGACGCCGTAGCTGCGCTCGCTGCGGTAGTAGCCGCCCTGCTTGTTCGACTGCTCCTGGCGGCGCTCGCCCTGGATGACGATCTCGTTCTCCTCGACGCGGACATTGATGTCGTCGCGCTTCATGCCCGGGAGGTCGGCCTGGATCACGAGCTTGCCGCCGCGCTCGAACACTTCGATGTGCGGCGACCACATCGACGGCGCCTGGCCGTACCCCGCGGCGTCGTAGCCGCGCCCCTGCTCCTGCTCGCCGCCGAAGAGGCCGCGTCCCATGCCGAAGTTCTCGAACAGCCGGTCCATCTCGTCGCTGATCCGGCGCATGATCGAGAAGGGACCGCCGCCATATCCGGTTTCGTAGTACGGTGACAGCGACGAGCCGCCGCGCGTCGAGAGCGGGCCGCCGCCCGCCTGACGGCCGCGTTGCCATGTCGACGTTCCGATGGCGCGTCCCTGCCCGTAGCGGCCTTGTGCGCTCGTGTCGTGACTGGTGCTCTGGCCATACCGTTCCTGGCCCGTGCCGGCCTGATTCTGCGTGCCCTGCCCCTGCGTGCCCTGTCCGTAGCTCGCGCCCGTTCCCTGCTGCGACGTGCCGGTTTGCGAGCGCTCCGCGCTCTGCTGCCGGGACGGGTTGTCACGCGATGGATTTTCGTTCGCCATGGTGTTCTCCTGCCAAGATCGACTGTGAAGAAACGCGCCCGATGCGCGATCGGGCGTCACGAGACGATCGCGATCGATCGCCTGCGGCGAAGCGGCTCGGATCGCGGTCGTGAATCCGTGCGATTGGAAAGCGCGGCGATGCGAGAGTTCGCCGGAGACTTTCGCGTTATGCGGCGTATGGCGGCGCGAAAGGATGCAGCCGGCTCGTGCGCGGCACGCCGGCGAGCAGATACTCCATCTGGTCGGCGAGGATGCGCCGATTGCGCAGGATGAAATGCTCGTGCCGGTTCGGGACGTACGGCACGTAGAGCAGCGGCATGTTCGCCTGTTCGGGCGCGCGGTTGCCCTTGCGCGTATTGCAGCTACGGCACGCAGTCACCGAATTCATCCACGTGTCGCGGCCACCGCGCGACATCGGCACGATGTGGTCGCGCGAAAGCTCGCGGTACAGGAAGCGGCGCCCGCAGTACGCGCAAAGCTGGCGGTCGCGCGCGAAAAGCATCGGGTTCGTGAGGCTCGGCGTGTGCGAGTGCGGCCGCCCGGCGCTGCCCTTGATCGCGAGGATCGATTTCGTCGCAATTCGCGAGCGCGACCCGTCGCGCTGGTATCCGCCGCGGAATTCGCGCACGACGCCGCCGAGCGACCACGCGACCATCTGCTTCGCGTGGTAAGTGATCGCTTCCTCCAGCGCCACCCACGATTGCGGCAGGCCAGCGAGGTCGACGGTCAGGACGAGGGGGTCCATCAGTCGCGAAGGGCCGTCCCGGGACGCTCATGCGAGCGGGGGAAAGCCGAGGCCCGAAGGGGACGGCCGCGAGCATGGGCGGCGGCCGGCACGCAACGCGAATCCATGACGAGCAGGCCAAGGAGGCCGCACTGATGCGCCGCCTCGGGGGGCAGCGAGCGCAGCGAGCGTGGGGGTCGTCTCATGGCAGAGAGGATTGTAATTCGACTCGGCCCCAGGCCTGGCCGGCGCGGCAGCAAGCCCGATGGACGGGGCAGCGCCGGGGTCGATCGTGCCGTATTTAACGCGACAAGGGCCGCTTTGGCCGACCGCTGCGCCGGAAGCGGGAACCGACGTGGGGTCAGACGCGACTTCCAAAAGTATCGGAAAATCGTATCCGAGCCTTGCCGCTCAACCCTTGACGATCTGGTCGATGCGCGCCTGCGCCTCGTCGAGCGCCTGCTTCGATTTCTTCTGCCCGACGAGCGCGGCCTGGATCGCGGTCGCCATCGTGTCGCCGATCGCCGGCCATTGCGGGACGCGCGGCCGCCAGTCGACGTCGGTGTCCTGCTCGAGCGACGTGAGCGCGGCGTCGACGAAGTTCGGACCGATCTCCTTCGTCATCGCGACGAATTCCGGCGCCTTCCAGAGCGAGCGGCGATTGAGGCCCGTGCGCTTCGCCGGCCCGCCGAACTTCCACGACGTGCGCGCCTGCGTCTCCGCGGATGCGGCCCACGTAACGAAGAGCCACGTCGCCTTCTTCTGCTTCTCGGAGAGCGCCGCGTTGATCGGAAAGCCCCAGTTCCAGATCGACGTGCAGCGCTTGCCGGTCGGGCCCTTCGGCCAGCGCGCGAAGGCGATCTTGCCGACGACCTTCGACTTCTCGGGATTGACCAGCACCGACGCGGATGAATGCGCGTCGATGTAGCAACCGAGCGTGCCCTGCGAGAACGCGTCGGCGATGTCGGGCCAGTTCCAGTTGCGCACCGCCGGCGGCGCGTACTTCGTCTCGGCGTCGACGTACCAGTCGAGCGCGCGCACCGCCTCCGGCGAATCGACGACGACCTTCTTGCCGCGGAACCACTGGCCGCCGAACTCGCGGAAGATCGACGGATAGATGTACATGTTCTGGCCCGCGCCGGCGAAGCCGCGAAGCGCCATGCCGTAGATCCGGTTGCCTGGATCGTTGATCGCCGCGGCGTTCTTCAGGAACTCGTCGAGTGTGTCGGCAGCCTTCAACCCCTTCGCGTCGTACAGGTCCTTCCGGTAGACCTGGACGGTCACTTCGCCGTCGTACGGCACCGCATACGGCTTCCCCTCGTACGAGTTGGCATCGCGCCACGCCTTGAAGATGTCGTCGTTGTCGAACCACTTCGGATCGGTGAGCGCGCTGTCGGCGAGGTAATGGTCGATCGGGTCGATCCACTTGTTCGACACGTAGAGCGGGTAATACATCGGATCGGTCGCCGACGTTGCGTACGTTCCGGTCTTCGACGAGAGGTCGAGCATCGCCTTCTGCCGGATCTGTCCGGGCGGCACCTTCTCGAAGCGTACGTTGACGCCCGTCAGCGCCTGGAACGTCGGCGCGATCGCGATCAGGTTCTCGAAGTAGCTCGCGGGAATCACCGCGACGGTGATCGACTCGCCTTCGGCCTGGCGCCAGTTGACCTTCGCCGCCGTGTACGGCGCGATGTCGGCGTTCGCCTGCGCGTGCGCGCTCGAAAGCACGTACGGCGCGGCGAGCGCCGCTGCGCCGAGCGCCGCCGTCTGCTTCAGCATCCGGCGGCGGCCGGGCCTGTCGATCGTCGAAGCACGTCGTCTCATCGTTCTGTCCTCCTGTTGATATGCCCTCACCCCATGCCCCTCCCGCTCGCGGGAGAGGGCTCAGCGAATCGCCGCGAACGGACTGCAGCCCGGCGCGTCTTCGGCGCTCTCCGCCTGCGCCAGCAGATACTCGGGAAAACCGCCGGCCGCATCGGCTTGGCCGATGTCGAACAGCCGCTTCACGACGCCGGGATGCCGGTCGGCCAGGTTCGCCGCATCCGGCGACGGACGCGGCGAGTCGTAAAGGAACGGTCCGCGGCCGTCGATCTTGCAGTTGAGCCACCAATCGTCGTCGATGACCGTCATCGCGCCGCCCCAGCCGATCGTCACGTGATCGCGAATCGGCGCGTCGCTGCCGAACGCCGCGTCGAGGAACGACTTGCCGTCGATCGGCGCGGGCGAGACGACACCCGTCGCATCGAGCGCCGTCGCCGCGATGTCGTGATGCTGGACGAATGCGTCGCAGGTCGTCCCCGCACGAAGACGCTGCGGATGGCGCACGAGAAGCGGCACGTCGAAGCTTTCGGGATCCGACGGATAGCCGCGCTTGCCGATGTAGCCGCGGCGCTCCCACAGACTGTGACCGTGATCGGACGTGACGACCACGAGCGCCTCGTCGAGGACGCCCGTCACGCGCAGCGTCTCGAGCAGGTGTCCGAACCAGCGGTCGCACATTTCGACCAGGCCTGCATAGTTCGCGCGCGTCCGCTTCACGAGCTCGGGCGCGAGCCACGGCATCTCCGCATACGGCGAGATCACCTGCTCGCGGCCGTTGCCACCGTCGTAGCGCAGCCGGTAGTGCGCCGGCACGAACCACGGCTCGTGCGGATCGAACGATTCGACGGTGAGGAACAGGCGTTTCGCGTCGAGATTCTGCTCGACCCAGCGCGCGGCCTCCTGCATCACCTGCGCGTTGAACCACTGCTCCTCGCGGACGCGATCGCGCATGTTGAGCAGGATCCGGCTCGAGAACCAGTGCGCGCCGTAGCCCGGCTGCTCGAGGCCGGTCGCCTTGCCGCGCAATTGCTGCAGCTCGCGCGGCACCCAGTAGTCGATCTCCTCTTGCGAGGGGAACGGGCCGCTTCGCGCCGCATCGGCTTCCTGGCCGCGGATGAACGTCCACTGGTGAAAGCCGCGCCAGAAGTTCTTCGACGGCTTGAACTGATGGTAGAGGTCCGAGACGAGTCCCGTGCGGAATCCGTTCTGCTCGTACATCTCGGCGAGCGTCGTCTGCGACTCGGGGATCGGGCCCCAGCCCGGTGCGATGCCGACGAAGTCGCCCTTGATGTGACGAAAGTCGCCGTCGTGAAACGGATACGTGCGCAAGCCCGTGTAGATCGTGCGCCGCGCGCACAGCGTCGGCAGCGCTTCGGGATACGCGCGCGTGAAGCGCACCGACTCGCGCGCGAACGCGTCGAGATGCGGCGTCGCGAACGGCGCGTCGAGCGTCGGCGACCACGCCGGAGGACCGCCGTACGATCCGAGCGCGTCGCGCCGCAGCGTATCGAAAATGACGAGGATCACGTGCCGGATCGGCGCGCGGACTTCGGTCATGCCGCCTGCTCCCGTTTCGATGTATTCGATTACATATGATCGGCAATCCGATGCGCTGCTGTCAATCTCGGGGGCGGGCTATGAAATCGATACCACCGAACGCTATGCTAACCGGCGTGAAGAAGCCCTCCCTCGCGATCGCTCCCGCCGAGCGCTCGAGCGCGCGCGACGTCGCGCGCCTCGCCGGCGTCTCGACGGCGACCGTCTCGCGCGCGCTGAATCTGCCTTCGACGGTCGATCCCGGGACGCTGTCGCGCGTGCAGGCGGCGATCGACAAGCTGCGCTACGTGCCGCACGGCGCGGCGCGGGCGTTGCGCAGCCGCAAGAGCGACATGATCGGCGCCGTCGTGCCGTCGTTCGATTACGCGCTCTATGCGCGCACGACGAGCGCGCTGCAGCGGGAAGCCGACGCGGTCGGCCTTGCGCTCGTGCTCGCGACACATTACTACGACCTCGCGACCGAGGTCCGCGTGACGCGCCAGATGGTCCGTCACGGCGTCGACGCGTTCATGTTCGTCGGTCTCGATCACGACGCCGAGCTCTTTTCGCTGCTCGACCGCTATGGGCGGCCGTACGTGCTGACATGGGGCGTCGACGCGTCGGGCCTGCATCCGAGCATCGGCTTCGACAACCGCGCGGCGACGTATGCGATGACGCGCCACCTGCTCGAGCTCGGCCATCGGCGCCTTGCGCTGATCAGCGCACCGACCGCCGGCAACGACCGTTCGCGCGAGCGCGGCGCCGGCGTGCGCAGCGCGCTCGCCGCCGCCGGACGTACGCTCGCCGACGCGTACGTGCGCTTCGGCCCGATCGCGCTCGATTCCGGCAGGAAGGCGATGCACGAGCTGCTCGCGCTGTCGCCACGGCCGACCGCGGTCGTCGCGACGAACGACGTGTTCGCCGTCGGCGCGATGCTCGCGTGCCGCGAAGCGGGCGTGCGCATCCCCGACGACGTTTCGATCACCGGCGTCGACGACACCGATCTCGGCGCCACGCAGACGCCGGGACTCACGAGCATCCGCACGCCGATCGTCGAGATCGGCCGCGCCGCCGCGCTGCAGCTCGTCGCGCGGCTCGAAGGCAGGCCGGCCGAGCTTTCGCAGGCGCTGCCGTTCGAGCTCGTCCACCGCGGCAGCACCGGGCCGCCGCCGCACACGACGCGCACCCGCCGGTAAACTACCGGCGGCCCATCCGCGACTCGAAAAAACTCATGCGTCCTTCGTCGGCTTTCGTCGCCGGCCTCGTCGCCGTCGGCGTTTGCGCGCCGCTTCGCGCCGAGACCGTCGTCGAGTACTACAACGCGACGCTCGATCACTACTTCATCACGCCGCTCGCCGACGAGATCAGCGCGCTCGACTCGGGCCGCATCGTCGGCTGGGCGCGTACCGGTCTCACGTTCGACGCTTCCGCGACGCCAGGCACCGGACTGAGCCCGGTCTGCCGCTTCTACATCCCACCGGTGCACGGCGATTCGCATTTTCTTTCCGCATCGCCGGCCGAATGCGCGGACGTGCTCGCGAAGGTCGGCGCCGATCCGAACTTCAGCGGCTACATCGAGGAAACGCCGGCCGAGTTCTACATCGCGCTGCCGGATGCGGCGACGGGTGCGTGTCCGCCGGGAACGGCGCCCGTTTATCGCCTGTGGAACGGGCGCGCCGACTCGAACCACCGCTACACGGCCGACGTGGCGACGCGCGATACGATGATCGCGCGCGGGTACATTCCCGAAGGCTACGGCGCGGCCGGCGTCGGCATGTGCACGACGCACGCGTCGCTTGGCAGGGTGCAGCAGGTGCGCGTTACCGACCGCTCGCCGTTTCCCGCCGGCTGCGACGGCGCACCGCAGCCGCTCAATGCGATCGCGTATCTCGGCGCCGAGGTCGAGCCGCAGATCGCGGTCGACCCGCGCGATCCGGCGCACCTGATCGGCGTGTGGCAGCAGGATCGCTGGTCCGACGGCGGTGCGCGCGGGCTTCGCACCGGCTACTCGTTCGACGCGGGACTCACCTGGACGCTGACGCAAGCCGCATTCACGCACTGCACCGGCGGCAATGCCGGCAATGGCGGCGACTACCCGCGCGCAAGCGATCCCTGGCTTTCGATCGGCCCCGACGGCATCGCGTACCAGGTGGCGATCGCCTTCATCGGCGACAGCCTGGCGCCCGGCTCGTCGAGTGCGGTGCTGGCGAGCCGCTCGACCGACGGCGGCCGCACGTGGAGCGCGCCGTCGGCGTTGATCCGGGACGCCGACACGTTCTTCAACGACAAGGATTCGGTCACCGCCGATCCGACGCAAGCCGGCACCGCGTACGCCACGTGGGATCGCCTCGTGCTGAACGGCTCGGGCCCCGCGTATTTCACGCGCACGACCGACGGCGGCACGACATGGGAGGTCCCGCGGTCGATCTACGATCCGGGCAACAACAACCAGACGCTCAACAACCAGATCGTCGTCGTCTCCGCGCCCGGCGGCGGTGCGACGCTCGTCGACTTCTTCACCGAGTTCGACGTCGGCCAGAACAATTTCATCACGCATCATCTCGCCCTCGTCCGCTCGACCGACCGTGGCGCGACGTGGAGCGGTCCCATCTTCGTCTCCGACATTCACGCGGTCGGCACGTACGATCCGCAGGATCCGACGCGTTTGCTGCGCGATGGCGCTAACCTCGGCTCGTTCGCGAGCGGTCCGGGCGGCGTGCTGGTCGCCGTGTGGCAGGACGGGCGCTTCTCGGGCGGCATCCGCGACGGCATCGCTTTCGCGCGCTCGACCGACGGCGGGTCGACCTGGAGCGCGCCCGTGCAGGTAAATCGCGTGTCGGCCGTGCAGGCGCTGTTGCCGGCCGTCGCGATCGCGCCGGACGGCACGATCGGCATCCTGTATTACGACATGCGCAACGACACGGCGGATCCGGCGACGCTGTTCGTCGACGCATGGCTCATCACGTCGCCGGACGGAACGACATGGAGCGAGCGGCATGTCGCCGGTCCGTTCGACTTCAACCGCGCACCGATCGCCGAGGGCGGCCTCTTCATCGGCGACTACCAGGCGCTCGCCGCCGCGAGCGGCGAATTCGCCGCGTACTTCGTGCAGACGACCAACGTGGCCGGTGACGCGACCGACGTATTCGCCTCGCTGTATTCGAGCGGGGCGGCGGCCGTCAAAGCGCAGTTCCGTGCACGTGAAGCGCTCGCGTTCCCGCTAACGCCGCAATGGCGGGCGAAGATCGACGCGAGCGTGCAGAAGACGCTGCGCGAGCGGCTGATCGGCCGGCTCCCGACGCCGATACCCGCGCCGCCGCGATGATCGCCGGATGACGTCGAGACGACCACGAGGCGGCAAGGACTCGGCGTCGCACGCGGACGAAGCGCCGCCGAAGGCCGCGCTCGACGATTGCCGCCGCTGCGAGTTGTGGGAGCACGCGACGCAAGGCGTGCCCGGAGAGGGGCCGCCGGGTGCCGGGCTGATGCTGGTCGGCGAGCAGCCGGGCGACGAAGAGGACGTGCAAGGCCGGCCGTTCGTCGGGCCGTCGGGGCGGCTTCTGCGCGAGTTGCTCGACGAAGCGGGCGCCCCCGCCGAGCGCGTGTTCCTGACGAATGCGGTCAAGCACTTCTATTTCACGCTGCGCGGCAAGCGACGCATTCACAAAACGCCGATGCAGCGGCACATCGCCGCGTGTCAGGTCTGGCTCGAAGCGGAGCTCGCGCGCGAGCGGCCAGCCGTCATCGTGACGCTCGGCGCAACGGCGCTCGTCGCCGTGTGCGGCCGCAGGATCACGATCACCGAGGCGCGGGCGCACCCGCTCGAGAATCCGGCAGGAACACCGATCGTCGCGACGTACCACCCGTCCGCGATCCTGCGCGCCCCCGATCACGAGGCCCGCGAGAAGCTTCGCGCCGCGCTGCTCGCTGACTTGCGTCGCGCCGTGCGGATGGCGCACAACGTGTAACCGCTAAAGGTCGAGCGCGACGCGGGTTCCCTGCTCGATCGCGCGCTTCGCGTCGAGCTCGCGGGCGACGTCGGCGCCGCCGATCAGCGTGAACGCGATGCCCGCGGCGCCGAGCGCGTCTGCGAGATCGCGCCGTGGCTCCTGGCCCGCGCAAACGACGATCGTGTCGACGGCGAGCACCTGCGGCACACCGTCGACGCGAAGATGCAGGCCGTCGTCGTCGATGCGCTCGTAGGCGACGCCGGCGAGCATCGTCACGCCGCGACGACGAAGCAGCGTGCGCCGGATCCAGCCGGTCGTCTTCGCGAGGTCCTCGCC
>Ga0070681_10000370_pt1 | contig 36255 bp, 26 predicted proteins | sample KBSC83BmetaG_FD_65650 | JGI IMG/M metagenome (GOLD analysis project Ga0070681, IMG submission 65650) | Corn rhizosphere microbial communities from Kellogg Biological Station, Michigan, USA - KBS C8-3B metaG | ecosystem: Host-associated > Plants > Roots > Rhizosphere | place: USA: Michigan...
AATCCGGGGTCGGAGATCCAGGCGTTCGCCGCTCCACCCGATGGCGCGAAGTTCGACGCCCGCGTGTACGCCGTGTTAGGCAGCGGCTTTGACGAGCAGTTCGTCAGACTGATCGGGATCGGCGCGATGAAGTCCTTGATCGCCGACGTGAAGCTGTCCGACGACCGGCTCTTCAGATATGCCGACCCGAAGCTGACGCACTGCCCCTCGGGGAAGATCCCCGCGCCCTGCAGGTCGATGCTCGCCTCGCCGAAGGTGAACGGGTCGAGGTCGGCATTGACGATCGGGTCGTGCACGGTACCACCGTTGGTCTCGCCCGTCACGCCCTGGGCCGCGGACAGCGCCTGCGCCTTACCCCAGCATGGCGTGGCGTTCGCTGCCTCGCACTGCGACTTCGGCCCGGAGGTGAGCCACCGTTGAAAGCCGAGCGTCGGGTTCGTCCCACCCTGCGACAGGTCGTACTTGATCAGAATGTCCCCGGCGCTGCGGGTCGGGATGCCGCCGCCAGCCGGCGGGGCCAGCTTGTTCAGCTCGAAGTCCATGTTCGTCGTGCCCTGCGGCGAATTGACGCGGATCCACGCCAGGTACAGGAAGTCATGGGTCCCAAAGCGCTCCTTCGCCGTGTAGAACCGGAGCAGGTCGCTCTTGTTCGGCGGGATCGAGCCGGTCACCACGGTCGGCGACGTGTCGTCCTCCTTCGTTCCCTCGCCAAACGAGTTATCGCTGGCGGCGGGCGTGATGTCGACCGCGCACCCGGCGCCCGGGCAGGCGGTGACGAGCGTCTCCCAGTCCTTCGGGCCTCCCGAGGGCGAATCGACCAGGTTGCCGTCGATCTCGATCGCGTCGGCCGAGGTGCCCGGTGACGGCGGGTTGGTGGTGAAGCCAGTTGGGATCGTCGCCGAGACGTTGACCGTGAAGCTCCCGCCCGCGGCCAGCGTTCCGACGTTGCAGAAGAGCGAGTCTCTCGGCGTCGGCCCGACCGGCACCGCGATGGACGTCAGGGTGCAGGCGTTCTGGTCATCCGTCCAGTGGTTCGGGGCCACCGAGGGGAGCGTGTCGACGATCTGCACGTTGAACGCCGCCCCCGGGCCCGCGTTGGACACCGTGATCGTGAACGTGGCGGTGCCGCCCGGGTTCACCGTGCCCGCGTTAGGCGTCTTCGCGATGCTCAGGCTCGGGCACTGCACGACTACACTGCCCATGGCCTGCTGACCGACGCCATTCGTCGCCGTCACGCGGCCCGTGTTGTTGATCGTCGCGCAGCTGGCCGCCGTCGTGGGGCTCGTGATGTGTACGTGCTTGCTGGTGTTCGGTGCCATCGTGCCGAAGTTGCACGTGAGCACGCCGGCGGAGATGCTGCAGCCGGCGTCCGAGTTGGCCGCGTCGATGCTCCAGAACAGCCCCGAAGTCGTCGGGAGGTTGTCGGCGACCGTCACGCCGGTTGCCGTACCGGGCCCACTGTTCGAGGCCGTGATGACGAAGCCGATGCCGGTCCCGGCGCTCACCGTGGCCTGATCCGCCACTTTGGTGATGTGCATTGTCGGGCACTGCACGACCACGCTGGCCGACGATTGGGCGCCGCCACTGTTGGTGCTGGTAACGTTGCCGGTGTTGTTGATGGTCGCGCAACTGGCCGACGTCGTCGGGCTGGTGATGTGCACATGCTTGCTCGTGCTCGCGTCCAGCGTCCCGAAGTTGCACGTGAGGACGCCTGACGCGATGCCGCAACCCGTGTCCGAGTTCTCACCGTCGATGCTCCAGGACAGACCCGCGTTGTTAGGCAGGTTGTCCGTGACCGTGACACCGGTCGCCTGACCCGGCCCGCCGTTCGAGACGCTGATGACGAAGCCGATGGCCGTGCCGGCGCTTACCGTGCCCAGGTCCGCAACCTTCGTGAGGCCGATGCTCGGGCACAGCACCGTGACCGACGCGTCATCGCTCACCGGGTTGGTATTGCTCGCGTCCGCCCACGCCACGTTGGTAATGGTGCTGCACGCCGCCGTAGTGGTCGCGGCGGTCACGTGGACGGAGAAGCTCGCGGCTTCGGCCAGGTCGCCGACGTTACAGGTCAGAATCTTCTCCTGAGCCTGGCCCGTGCCGATGGCGCACTTGGGCTCAGAAGGGCTTATCGACCACGTGAAAGCGGATGGCAGCGTGTCAGTGACGATCAGCGCGGTTGCCGTGCCCGGACCGTTGTTCGTCACGCTGATGTCGAACCCGATATTCGTTCCAGCCGACACCGGGCCGGCGGGGTTCGCCGTCTTCGCGATCGTCAGGGTCGGGTTCTGGACGATGGCGCTCGGCTGAATGCTGCGGTCCTGATTGGCGGCGCCTCCGCCATCGAGGTTGAGCGTGCGCATGTGCCAGGGTGACCCACTGACCTGACCCGCGCCGTCCGGCAGGTTACCCGGTTGCTGTTTCCAGTAGCTCGATTTCGCGAGATGACCGGACCAGGCGAAGAGGACGGCTGGTCCCGACGCGGTGAACTCCACGAGCATTTCCGCGGTGCTGTTGCCGTCCACCGGGCCGGCGTGGGACACCGCGCTGATGCTCGTGATCGTTCCATTGTAGATCCGGAGTGCCCGGGCTACGCCGCCGGCCGCGATCGCGCCGTCGACCGTTTGACCGTCGGCGGTGAAGCCATCCGCCGGGAAATCCATCGTCATCGTCGAGACGTTAGGACTGGGCATAGCGGCCTGCGAGGCGCCGCACAGCGTCGAACGGCCGCCGCCGCCCGTGGCGCAGATCTGGCCGAGGGCGTTAGGCTCCGTGGCTTCAATCGACGCCAGGTAGTCGTACGCCTTGTGTCCGCCGGCGGTGAAGTCGTACTGGATGGTGATGAAGTGACGGGTGTTGTTATTGCCCGCCAGGCCTTCTATCGCGAGGCGGAACGGAACGGCTTTCCCTTCGGCGTACGCGGAGTTGTTGCCGTTCAGGTTACCGTTCTGCCACGATTCAGCCGTCGGCGGCGGGTGTCCGTTCGCCCATTGATCTAGGTTCGCCCCGGCGTTGCTGCCTTTGGCGAACAATGGCCCTCCGACCGGAGGCGCCGTCGTCCTTTCCCCAGGCGTGTCGGTACACGCCAGGAGCGCGAACGCGGCAAGACCCGCCGTAAGGGCCGTGCGTAGGACAGGGGTGGAACTTCGCATACCGAGGATCTCCTTGCGTGTGGGTGAAGGGGGGCCGTGGTGGTCACGAGAACCTGCCGCGCGCCCGACACGCACGTGGGAACCGTCCAGAGCAGCGGAGCCGAGCGGATTCGGTCACGGCGGAACCGTGCGGTTCCCGTGATGCGAATCACTCTCGGTGCGTGATCTGGCGAACCCAGCCTCGCGCGGCCTATGGTAATCCGAAGGGGTTAATTGCCAGTTAGACCGCTCTCACTCAACGGCGGCGTCGAGGCCAGTTGCTCCTGCTGACGTTGGCGTGACGCACCTCCGGTCAATCGTCCGATCCCCGTTAGGCGCATACCGCCGCACACGGGGGTTGCCTAACAATGCTCGCGGTAGTACTGACCGACCCGGCCTTTTTGTCCGAGACAGGGTGACCGACCGCGCCGATGACCGGTTTCGCACGGTCCAATGGTGACACGCCATGCCTAACAACGTCCGGGCGGCAATTGTTGTCGACCGCGTGATCGCCATTCGGCGGAGCCGGATACCAAACACGTTCGTTAGGTACGCGCCGCCCTTCAGGCGGCGCTTCCGCCACCGCAAGAGGCCTTCGGGAGAGAGCCGATGACGGGGCGTCGCGTTCCAAGGCGAATGCCCGCCACCTAAGTCGAAAGGCCCCCGGATCCGGGGGCCTTTCGAGCATTCAGTCCTGTTTGAAACGAGGTCCCAAAAACCGTTCGCGCGCTAGTTGCTCGGCGGCGTTAGGACGCCGTTGGCGTCGATCGGGCAGTTGTGGTTCTCCAGCCCGACCTGCGCCGGATCGAACACGTACCCAGGGATCAGGCTCGTGAAGTACGCGCCGACCGCGTTGAACGGCGTTAGGTTCGTGTTGCCGGTCCCGAAGTTGTACGTCGCCGACGGCTTCGTGCTGGGCGCGCCCAGGATCCCGCCGAGCGTCATCGGGCTCAGCGCCGCAAATCCGGACGGCAGCGGGGCGACGGCGAAGGGAGCGACGGTGTTGCCGAACAGGAGCGCGTACGGGTCGCCGGCCGGCAAACCTTCCAGAACCGCGAACGCTTCGGGGTTGTTCTTCCAGAACCCGGGCGAGCACCACGCACCGTTGCGCGGATCTTTCGGGCGGCAGCCGTGGCTCACGACGAGCTGCACGTTGCCCTTCGCCGTGCCCGCGTACAGGGCGTAGACACCGCCGAGCTGATCGAGCTCCCAGTATTGGCTCTTGAACTTGAACGTTCCACCGACGGGGAACATGTTGACCGGGCCGGTAGGCAGATACAGCGTGGCTGCCGTCGCGCCGTTGGCCGTGAGCACCCAGAGCAGGTACGGCTCACCCGGCGTAATCCCCTGCCCCGTCCCGCCGTCGTTCGCGAGATCGGTGCAGCGCTCATCGGTCAGGGCGCCGTTTGTCCAGCCCTGGCCCTTGTAGTTCACGCGCGTGCCTGACGAGAGAATGAACGAGGCGTCGCGTGACATAGCCGCACGCGGCGCGGTTGCGCTGTCCGCACAGGCTGCGGCGGCAAGCGCCAGCGCGGCCATGAGGCCAACTGGTTTCCACTGCACTTTCATGGTCCTTCCACCTGAGGGTGTTGCCGGACTCACTCGTCGCCGGCAGACGTCTCGTCGACAACCTGGCTGTCTCGCTCGCACGGCGAGACCCATGGCTTTGCGGACCGGCCTCGCGACCGGGGTGCCCTTCGGAAGTGCGCGCCCTACGCAGCTGCTAGCTCCATTGCCACCGCTGCTTGCTTTCGTTAGGGCGCGGGATCGATGATTCGTGCGTTAGGCGCAGCGGCCATCACGCACGGAACGTGAGTGACGCTACAAAATCCACATCGAGGGGTCAACAGCGAGATTAGTTGTTCTCCCAACTGGTTGTGCGGTTTGCGGTTGGCGTTCACTGGCGCGGGGCGCCCGCGCTCGCCGAATCCCCCTCATGACGGGCACTATGGCGTTCACTCAACATCCAAGCGGGCATTGCGACCGGACAGGTGAGTCACGCTGTCACAAATTGATCGGCACGATCGCACCTCCCGACAGGGATGGTGCGCGACAAGGGCAAAGTCGGCGAAAGCCGGCGGCGCGAAGTCAACGGGGCCTCCGCGAGATCGCGCAACGAGAGCGCGAGTCGCGATGCCGGCCGGGTTGCCGAACGTCCCCGACGGGAGATTCCGGTATCGCAGCACGATACGGTCACTGAGTCCGGGCATTCTGTCTGACGCGGCGCTGACTCACGACGAGACGTGGCGCTCGCGTTAGGCACGCTCGTGCGCGCGACTGCCGGGGCGCGAGTACTCGCGTCGCTCCTCGAAGCTTTCCGGAGCCTCGCTCCGCGCATCCAGCGTTGCCTTCAGACAAGCCTCGTGCGTCGGCACGCGTCCGGACGGGAGGGACATTGACGCTGCGATGACCCTGACGAGAGGGGAGCGCTTACCGACCCGGCTGACGCGAGCACGCTAACGGTTGGAACTCGAAACGATTCGGATGGAGGGCCGCGTGCGCTCTTCCCGGTTTTGGCGCTTTTCGAGCCCGCTAAGGCTTGCCAAGTATCGGCGCGACTGGCGGTCCCGCCGTGTCGCCCGGGCAAAGCGCTGGCAGTAACGCATCGGGAATCCTGGACTGTGCCTGGAGAACCAACGGCGTCGAACCCACAGTACCGCCGACCGCCGCATCAGTCGGCACCGCAGTCGCTTCCGAACCTCGACGCGGAGGAAACCGACAGTACTCCCCCTGCGGAGTCTCCGCAGGTGCCGCGACGGCGCGCACGCTCCCATGCGCTCTCATTCCTGACGCCGGCACTGTGGTGACGCCACGTCCTGTCCACGCCCCTCGCACGACTAAATGATGCCCCACCCGCGAGATCCCGGACCCAAATGCGAGCGCAGCGGCCGCCGAAGCGCCGCACAGAATGCCGATGGCCAGAACGGTTCGCCGCACCATTTCAGCTCGTTGGCGCCTTGCGTGACAGCTCGTGCCTGATCAGACCCTCGAGCATCGAAAAGCCCACCGCACCGCCGTCCACGACAACGCCGTTGATGAACATCATGGGAGTCCCGGTGATACCGACCCGCTGCCCTTCCTGGATGTCCTTTTGCACCTGCGCGACGTGGCGACCCGAGTCGAGGCAGCTGTCGAACGCGTTGCCATCCAAACCGAGCCGCCGAGCGGTCTGCTTGAGATCACTCACGGCAAGTCTGGTCTGATCCGCAAACATGGCGTCGTGCAGTTCCCAGAACTTGCCCTGATCGTTCCCACAGAGCGACGCCTCGGCTGCCTTAAGCGCGAACGGGTGGAGGCTCTCTATGGGATACTGGCGATAGACGATCTGCACCTTGTCGCCGAACTTCTGCGCCACCTGCTTGAGCGTCGGTGCCGCCTGCTTGCAGAACGGGCATTGAAAATCGGAGAACTCGACGAGCGTCACCGGCGCATCCTTCCTGCCCAACGTTGGAGCGCCGTCGTTTGTGAACTGCACGCGATACGGTTCGAAGGCGACCGTGACTCGGTGCTCGGCGCGCAGCCGGTCCTCGAGCTTTGTCGCCGCGTCCGCGCGGCGCCGATTGCGGAGGAAGGCGGCGATCTGTGAACGGACCTGATCCAGCGAGCGTCCGCCGAGCCGTGCCTGGTTGTCATTGAACCACGTGTTGATCTCCGCGTCGGAGGGCTCGATGCTGCCGGTTATCTCCGCCGCAACCAGCTGGTCTTCGGTCTTGCCAGTCCGTTTCGACTCGGATTCAAAGAGCCGAGAGCGCACAATGGTATCGACCGCTCCACCGATCAGTTTATCGCGAGCCCGCCGATACTCTATGTCGAGCTGGTCCAGCTGGTCGCCCACCCGAGCGCGGACATCTGCCACGGTAATCTTTCCATCTCCGATCGTCGCGAGCGGATCGGGAATCGAAGGGTTTGAGGCGACCGCCGTCGCGGTCGGCTTGGCGTGCTTCTGCGCGTCGCCGCTGTTGCCGCAGCCCGCCTGGCTTGCTGCGATGGCAGCCCAGGCGACGACCCCTAACGAGATACGACCGGGTACCTGCACGAGCCCTCCCTTCGGTCCTGACGGCATCGCGCCCTCACAGCGTAAGCTTGAAAGTGTTGGCCGCATGGCGACTTAGGTAGCGGCTCACCCGGAACGGCCAACGTGTTTCACTGCCCCGTCTCGATGGTATACGTCATTCGACGCTGCCGGGGGCAATGGCGTTTCGAACGCTGGCCAGAAGCGCTAAACGTACGCGGTCACATTGGTATACGGTTCGGTCATTTGTGCTCTGGCGCACTAGCTGTGAATCGGCTAACCTAACCGCTCTTGTTTTGCTGAAACCGATTCCAACTCTACGCTGGCGTGCTCCACCTTCGGATACTCGGCAGCGCAGCTGTCCTCTCGTCTGACGGTGCCCTGACAGGTGCTGCCGGCCGGCGACGCGCGCTCGCCCTTCTCGCGCTCGTGGCGTCCGCTCGAGATGACGGTCTGCCACGGGATCGCGCGCTCGCCCTCCTCTGGCCGGAGCTCGATTCCGAGCGAGCCCGCAACAATCTCAAACAGCTGGTTTTCTCGCTGCGGCGCGCGTTGTCACCCGAGGTCTTCGCCGCCACCGGGCCCTCGTTACGGCTCGACCCGAACGTCATCACCGTCGATGTCTGGGCGTACGAGAAAGCCATTACCGAGGGCGCGCTCGAAAGCGCGGTGGCACGATACGGAGGGCCGTTTCTCGACGGCTTCAACGTTCCTGGCCTGACCGAATTCGAGCGATGGGTCGAGACCGAGCGTGCGCGACTCTCGAGCGTCCACGCGGGGACGCTCGATACGTTGGCCGAACGTGCGACCAAGGCTGGACAGTTCGAGATTGCCGCCGCCTGGCGGCGTCACCTCGCGGCGCTCGACCCGTTGAGCGCGCGATACGCCGTGTCGTTCGTGCGCGCTCTCGCTGACGCGGGGGACATCCCCGGGGCGCTGCGTCACGCACACCTGTTCGAGCGGCTGGTTCGGAGCGAGCTCGATACGGATGTCGGACCGGAGATGCGGTTGCTCGTCGCACGGCTTCGGACGAACGGCAACCGCGAACCGTCGGTCACGAGCGCGGAAATCGAGATTCTCGCGACGAAACCGGTTGCGAGCAACGAGAGCACCACCAGCTCACCCGAGACAGTCGCTCAGCCGGAACGTTCCGCGTTGCGCAAGGCTCTTCACGCGGTGACGCCTCGGATCAATCTGCGGCGGTTCGCGATCGGGTGCCTGGCGATTGCGAACGTCGTCGTGTTTGGACTCTGGGGACGGTCTCGCCTGTTCGGTCCGACGACCGCGCTGGGCGAGGTTCCGCCGGACGTTCCGGCAACGATCGCGGTGTTCCCCTTCGACGGTCGCGCTACGGCGTTGACCGGCGAGCTGTCGCACGCGACGGCGGAGCTGCTTACAGCGTCTCTGGACGGCGGCACCGGACTCACCGCGGTCTCGGTGCCGAGCGAGACGGCACGCGACAACCGCTCGGCGGCTCGGGATTCGGCAGTCGTGGACGTGGCGAACGCAGCGCATGTCGCGGAGCGGCTCGGCGCGGCGCTCTTTGTGACCGGGCGCCTCGTCGAGATTGGCGGCCGGTTGCGCGTGACGGCCATGATGTATGACCTCAGTCACGTCGAACCGCTCGCTCGCGCTACCGCGGAAGGCTCCGCGAACGAGATGTTCGAGGTAGTGGATCGGGTCGCGGCCGAGCTGCTTGCTGGCCGGTTCCCAGGCACTCGCGGCGCGCTCGCTCAAGTCGCCGCGAACTCTTCCAGCTCGCTCCCCGCAGCGAAGGCGTACTTCGCCGCGGAGCAGCACATTGGCAACGGCCGTTTTTCCGCCGCGATCGATGCGCTTCGCGACGCGGTACGCCAGGACAGCGGCTTCGCGCTCGCGTACTATCGGATGAGCCACGCGGCAGAACTGATTGGGGACGATGCCCTAGCACGTGACGCCGCGGCGACCGCCGTTCGGACGAGCCAGCGACTCGATGATCATTATCGTCGCCTCCTCACCGCGGCAGCCGCGCGGCAGGCTGGAGATGTTGCCGCCGCGGAGCGGGAGTACACGCGCCTAACGCTCGACTATCCGACCGACGCTGACGCGTGGTTCGGTCTCGGCGAATCACTGTTCCACCTCAACCGGTTGCGTGGTCGTCCGGCGAGCGAGGCGCGTGAGGCGTTCTCCCGCGTCGTCGAGCTCGACCCACGGCATGTCGAGGCGCTGGTCCACCTCGCACGGATCGAGGCGCTGCGTGGGAATTCCGCCGAGTTCGAGAACCGGCTCACACGGGCGCGGGAGTATACGACGGATGATCTCATCGCACGTCTGGCGTTGCACGTGCGAGAGTTCGGCGGCGTCGATCGTCAGCGTCTGCAGCGCGCAAGCGCGGTCCACGGCGGAACGGGCGCGAAAGAGATTCTCTCTGCCGTCGATCCCGAAGACACTCAGCGATTCGGCGCCGAGCTCCTCACGCAAGACGTGCCGGGGGATCTCGCGGCATACGCACATCGTCTCTCTGCCTACGCGACGAGCGCGCGCGGACGCTTCCGCGCCGCGCTCAATCATCTCGATCAGTCGCAGGAAGCGGACGTGGACGCCGACGTCGAGGCGCGCTCGATCATGGTCGCGATTCCCGGGTCGCCATTCGACTCGAGCGTGATCGCGCAGACGCGCATGGCGGTGGAGCGCTGGCAGCCTTCGTACCTGCACGACCCGGATCAATCCGGTAACGCCCTGGCTCGAACCCGCACCTATGCGTTGCTGCGTCAACATCGGCTCGGAGTGATCGCATTGCGGGTCGGGGACACGGTGTCGGCGTCGAAGGCCGCGACGACCCTCGAGTCGATTACCGAGCCGGACACGGAAACGACGCCGATCGCCTTGGCGCTTGCGATGAGCCTGCGGGCGCGAATCGCTGCGGCCTCCGGCGATTCGGCACGAGCACTCGGGATACTCGAGCACGTGGCGTCCTACCGAGTCGAACGCGTTCCGGGCGCCGAGCCGCTCGACCGACTTCTGCACGCGGATCTCCTGGCTGCCGCAGGCCGCTACGCAGACGCGGTGCGCTGTTACGCGACACTGGGCAACGGGGCGCCGGAGGAGTTGCCATTCCTCGGGTTCGCGGCGATCGGGATGGCGCGCGCGAGCGAGCGCGCCGGGGATCGAGCTGCTGCTGTCCGCGAGTACCGCCGCGTGGCCGACCTGTGGCGTGATGCCGACGCGCCGCTTCAGGCGCTGGCCGCGTCCGCCGCGCGGCGCGCGGCGGCTATCGATTCAGCGTCACAGCGTTAGGCAGCGCCCCGCGACGCGAGAAGCAGGCCCCGGATCTACTCCGGGGCTTTTCTTTCGTAGACGACTCGCCCGCCGACCGCCGTCAGTGCAATGTGTGCATCGCGAATCGCCTCGGGCGCGACTTTCGTGAGGTCGCGATCGATGATCGCGAAGTCCGCCAGCGCGCCGGTCGCGATGACGCCCTTTTCTTTTTCGTCAAACGTCGCATAGGCGGCACCTCGCGTGTACGCGCGGAGCGCATCCTCGAGCGAGATCTTCTGCTCAGGAATCCAGCCGTCGGGATTTCGATCATCGAGCGTGCGACGGGTCACGGCGGCGTACAGTCCTTCGAGCGGCGTGGGCGGTGCGACGAACCAGTCGCTGCCGAACGCCAGCGTGGCGCCGGCGTCGCGGAGCGAGCGGAAGGCATACGTGGTCTTCGCGCGCTCGTGCCCGATGACCTTCTCGGCCCACCGACCGTCGTCGATCGCGTGATACGGCTGCATGCTCGCGATGACGCCAAGCCTTGCGAACCGTGGGATGTCGGACGGCGCGATGTGCTGGGCGTGCTCGATGCGGAAGCGCCGATCGCGCGGCCCATTCTCCTTTTCGACCCGCTCGAAGATATCCAGCTGGTCGCGGATCGCGCGGTCTCCGATGGCGTGCACGATCACGTGCAGTCGAGCCTTATCAGCGCCCGACGTCCATTCGTACAGGTGTTCGTGCGTGTTGACGAACAGCCCCGTATCCGAGGGCGCGTCGGTGAACGGCTGCAGCATCGCCGCGGTGTGCGAGCCTAACGATCCATCGACGAAGCCCTTGAGGGCACCGATCCGGAGCCACGCGTCTCCGCGGCCCCGCGCCGCGACGGTGTCACGAAGCGTTTCCCAGGTTGCCAGCGGCACCGCCGCGTAGATGCGAGTCTTGAGACGGCCAGCCTTGTGTGCGCGCTCGAAGATCGCGAGGTCGCGCCACGAGCCCATGTGGTCCACCGATGTGACGCCCTGCGCCGCGACGTAGGCCATGGCCGTGTCGAGCGCACGATCCTCGAGCTCTGCGGGCGGGTTCGGCACGACGGCATTCACGAGGTCTGTCGCGTTGTCCTTCAGGACGCCCGTCGGCTCACCTCGCGCATCACGGACGATCGTTCCGCCCGCCACATCGCGCGACGCACGCGTGATCTTGGCCGCGCGCAGCGCGGCAGCGTTCGCGAGCGACATGTGCCCGTCGAGCCGATTGATCCACACGGGATTGTTCGGCGTAACGGAGTCGATCCAGTCGTGCCGAGGGAGTTCCCCGCCCCACTGCTCGTGATCCCAGTTGCCGCCGGTGATCCACGCGCCCGGAGGTACCGTCGCAGCGAATGCCTTGATGCGCGCGATGAACTCGGCCGGTGTTTTGGCGTCGCGCAACTGTACGGACGAGAGCCCGAAGCCGCCATCGATGAAGTGGACGTGCGAGTCGATGAATCCCGGGACGACCATTCGGCCGGCCGCGTCGATCACTCTGGCGGTGCCCGCGATCTTTCGAACCGCCGCGCTCGAGCCGACCGTCGCGAACCGGTCGCCGCGGACGGCGAACGCCTCGGCCCACGGGCGAGCGCTGTCGCCGGTCCAGACGCGCGCGTTGACGACCGCGAGCGTCACCGGCTCCGCCGATGCGCCCTTGTCATCCACGGCGGCGTTCCCACCTCGAGATTCGCAGCCGGCTGCGAGCACGCCCGCGATGAGCACGGAGACCGCGCAAATGCGCTGCAGGCTCATCGACGCTCGAGGGCGTCACGTACGTCCAGCAGGATCTCGAAATAGAGCTGTTCGCGACGGTACGCGAAGTCGAGAGTCGCCATCTGGGCGGAGTCGCCAGAAGCCTTGGCACGTTCGAACGCCTCGCGGTACATCTCATCGAGGTTGGCGAGAATGCGATCACGGGAGCGGGACATGCGAGTTTGGTCGATGGCTCGGGGAGTGAGACGGGGTGGCTCGTCGACAGGCTCGTCCCGCCCGCGATCGAGCGAATCGAGCAGGTATCGACGGGCGGCGCCCATCATGAGGCGTCGCGAGTTCAGAGGATCGGTCATTGAAGCGTGAAGCGGTCTTTGCGCGCGACGGTCACCGGTGCGTGTACTGCGGCGAGGTGTTTGCCGATGACGAGCTGACGATCGATCACGTACAGCCGCGGGTGAGGGGAGGGGACCGGTCGGGAGGCAACTTAGTGACGGCCTGCGGGGGGTGCAACGTACTCAAGGGTCATCGCCGGCTCGCCGACTTTCTGCGCGCTACCCCGTCGGCGTACGCGAACTTTCGTTGCTACGCGCGACATGTCTGGCCGCGACACCTGCGTGTATTGGAAGAAGAGATCGGCAAGTAACTGCAGGCGACGGGCGACGGACGACGGGCGGCAGTTTGGAACTCGGCGCCTATCCCGGGTATAAATCAGGCTAGGAAGGGGAGTAGCTACGCGGGAATATCCCGCGCGGTCGAGTCGTCAGGACTGCACCGACACAGTGGGTGCACGGTTCGATCGGGTCCACGAGACTAGGCGAGACCTTCGCGACTGGCGGGCATCGTGCCCGACGCGCGAGGGCTCGCCTTTCGCGCTTGGACCTCAGGCAGGCGGGAGATCGAAATGAACAACCTCAAGGTCTTCGTGTTGCTCGCTGGGCTCACCTCGCTGTTCGTGGCGATCGGTGGGTACTTCGGCGGGCAGAGCGGTATGGTGCTGGCGTTCGTGTTCGCCGGGCTCATGAACTTCGTCATGTACTTCGCGTCATCGAAGATGGTGCTGCGCATGTACGGCGCTCGCGTCGTCACCGAGCAGGAGGCGCCGGAGCTCTACGCCATGGTCGACAGGTTGCGGCAGCGCGCCGGACTGCCGATGCCGACGCTCGCGATAGCTCCGCACGCGCAGCCGAACGCGTTCGCCACCGGACGCAATCCGCAGCATGCCGTAGTCGCGGTGACCGAAGGTATTCTGCAGCTGGTCTCTCGTGATGAGCTCGAGGGCGTGCTGGCGCACGAGATCGCGCACATCAAGAACCACGACATGCTGCTGCAGACGATCAGCGCGACATTCGCAGGGGCGATCAGCAATCTCGCGCACTTCGGGCTGTTCTTCGGTGGGCGGGATGACGAGAACTCGAGTCCCGTCGCCGGGCTGGCCATGGCGATCCTCGCGCCGATCGCGGCGATGCTCATCCAGTTCGCGATCAGTCGTCAGCGTGAGTTCAAGGCTGATGCCGTGGGCGCCGAGATCAGCGGTCGCCCGCGGTCGCTCGCAAATGCGCTGCGGAAGCTCGATGCTGCGGCGCATCGAATTCCGATGAACGTCGCGCCCGCGGTCGCGCCGCTGGCGCAGGTGAATCCGCTTGCTGCCTACCGCGGCGGGATTGCATCGCTGTTCTCGACGCATCCGTCGACGGAGGAGCGGGTGGCCCGGTTGGAAGCTCTCGCGGCGTAACGATTGGGCTCGCGCTACGTGGCGTCGTGGTTGGAGAGGCGGTGGAACACCGCCTCCTCCACCACTCGGCCATCGCGCAGATGCTCGACGACGATTCGCTCGAGCAGCGTTGGTGTAACGTGGGCGTACCACACGCCCTCTGGATACACCACGACAATCGGCCCGCCGGCGCAAACACCGAGGCAGGGCGTCTCACCGCGCTTCACTCGATCAGGGCCGAACAGCAGGTCTTCGCGCTCGAGTAGCTTCGCGAGCAAGCTGTAGAGCGCTCTGCCCCCGCGCTCCGGCGAGCAAAATCCTCCCGTGCAGACGAGCACGTGACGTCGATACGGCTCCATTCGCGGCTCATGGATGCCTTGCGGGTTGGATTGGCCCATGAGGGATTAAGCTAGCCGCGCCGGCAATACGGGGTGGAGGCCGCCCAATCAGCCGGCTATCATTTATGGCTCATGCCACGGCCGACGTTGGAGTGTCGACGCCGATTGGTCGGCCACGTTAGGTGCGCAGCCGAGATCGCTGCGCGACGCATCAGCTCCCACGAGGAGGATCACACCATGGCCGCCACAGCAACGCCTGGCAGCTTGCCCACCATCGATCTAAAGGGCTACGCCCACCCGGAAATGTTGGTGAGCACGGAGTGGCTCGCTACCCATCTCAGCGACCCGTCGATCCGGATCATCGAAAGCGACGAAGACGTGCTGCTCTATGACATGGGGCACATCCCCAACGCGCAGAAGGTCGACTGGCACGCCGACCTCAACGATCCCGTCGTTCGTGACTATGTGAGCCGCGAACAATTCCAGGAGCTGCTTCGCTCGAAGGGGATCGACGAGAACACGACCGTCGTGTTCTACGGCGACAAGAACAACTGGTGGGCGACGTACGCGTTCTGGATCTTCCAGCTCTTCGGCTTCAAGAACGCACGCGTGCTCGACGGTGGCCGCACGAAATGGGAGCAGGAAGGGCGGCCGATGACGCCGGACGTCCCGAAGTTCCCGCGAACGAACTACACGGCGCTCGAGCGCGACGACTCGAAGATCCGCGCATTCAAGGACCAGGTGCTCGAGCATCAGAAGAAGCAGGGCAAGCTGGTTGATGTGCGGTCGCCCGACGAGTTCTCCGGGAAGAAGACGCACATGCCGGAGTATCCGCAGGAGGGCGTGCTTCGAGGGGGACACATCCCGGGAGCACGGAGCGTCCCGTGGGCCAAGGCCGCGAACCCGGATGGCTCGTTCAAGTCGGCCGACGAGCTCAGGACGATCTACGAGAAGGAGCAAGGGCTCAAGTCGAGTGACGACATCATCGCGTATTGTCGCATCGGAGAGCGGTCCTCCCACACGTGGTTCGTGCTGACCTACCTGCTCGGGTATGACAAGGTGAGGAACTACGACGGCAGCTGGACCGAGTGGGGGAACAGCGTACGCGTGCCCGTCGAAACGGGTCCGGGCGGCACGGTCTAGGGCTCGACAGCCTAACGATTAACCAGAGTGATGATGTCCGAGAACCTGACTTCCGAGTACGCGTCCATCGAGCATGCGAATCCCGATGCGCCCCCTGCCCCTCCGGCCGGGGCCAAACCGCCGTCCCGGGTTGTGGTGCAGTGGAAGGGACCTGGCACGATGGCCTTCGATGGGAGGAAGGCGAAGGGTGGCCCGACGATCACGGTCGACAACACGGGAAAGTCGGAACCCGGTCCCGTCGATACGGTTCTGATTGCGTTGGCCGCGTGCACGTCCGAGGATGTGCTGACGATCCTGGAGAAGCGCCGGACGCCGGCTGCGCGTCTCTCGATCGAGGTCGACGGGAAACGAGCGAACGGGGTTCCGGCGCGGCTCACTCACATTCATCTGCGGTATGTCGTGGACGGCGAGGGCATCGATCGACCGAACACACTGCGGGCGATCGAGCTGGCTGTCACGAAGTACTGCTCGGTACGGGATTCGCTGGACAAATCGATCGAAATCGACTGGTCGCTCCTTTTGAATGGGTCGGCCGACGGCGACGGCTAGCCGGGAGATGTCGCCCGGGCGCGGCATGGGTGTGGCGCGCGCGCCGCTGATCGGACGCCGGCGGTCGTCCCACGGTCGATCCGAAGCCGTTCACCCTCAATGGGTTGAATTACTCATCCGCTGGCGCACGAAAATGGCGTATACTGGGCGCGCCTGAGTTTCCATCTGGGAGACCGACTAGACTTCGACCTTCGCCATGCACCGTCCGTTGACCGTTCGGGCTCTATCCCTCGTGCTGTCGCTCTGGCTTCCGCTCTTCATGGGCGGGGCTGAGTGGGCAGTGCGTTGCCCGATGCATGGCGGCGTACACTCGGGTGCCGCACAGCATGCGGCCGGTGACGACCATTCGGACCACGCCGGGGCGGCCGGGCAGCACTCGGCGCCGGCGGATCACGGAGCCGGGAAACACAATTGTTCGTGTCCGGGCCCTGGCTGCTGTCCGACGGCGGTTGCCGTAGTTCCGGCGGTGACCGTGCCCATGGCGCACGTCGCCCTCGTCCACGAAGCCCGCGCGGTTTCGGCGCTCGACCTCTTCTCGGGCGACCGCGACTATCTCCTGCCCTTCGCGACTGCACCTCCCGCCGCAGCGCTTGCGCCAGCGGCCAGCATCATCGCGTGAGCATCGGCGCGCCTAACGCGCGCCGCTCCATCCCGCCCGTGGCCGCCAACGCCTGAACCGCGGTTCAGGCACGCGCGCTCGTGTCTCCACAATCCAGGCTGCCCAGCGCGCGCCGTACTCACGGCGCGGCATGGGCGACCACACACACACGGATCGGCATCACTCTCACGGTGAACGATATGAAACGGATGCGGTCGCAGGGTCGATACTTCTCGGCGGTGCTGTTGATGCTCCTGCTCGCCGCGCCGGTAGCATGGGCGCAGGAGACGGGGATGGTCGAAGGTACTGTTCGGGCGACCGGCAGCGGCACGCCGCTCTCCGATGTCACGGTGTTCGTGCAGGGTACGACGCGTGGCGGCGTCACGGACGAGCAAGGCAGGTTTCGCATTCTCGCGGTGCCAACCGGCGACCGCGTCGTGATGGCGCAGCTCATTGGTCGCGCCCGCGGAACGCAGACGGTCCACATCGCGGCCGACAGCGCCGTTCGAGTCGAATTCGCGTTGACGGAAGTAGCGGCGGTCATCGCCCCCACAGTCGTGAGCGCGACTCGTGAGGTTCAGCGGCGCACCGACCAGTCGACCACGATCGACGTGCTCGAGGGGGCATCGATTCGCGAGGTCCGCGCGGCCCATCCGTCGGGCATCATGCAGCGGCTGCCGGGCGTGCACGCCACGCAGCTCTCGGGCGAAGGGTTGAGCATGTCGATTCGCCAGCCGATCACGACGAAGCCGATGTACCTGTACCTCGAAGATGGCGTCCCGACGCGATCGACGGGTTTCTTCAACCACAACGCGCTCTACGAAGTGAACCTTCCGCAGTCCGGCGGCCTGGAAGTGCTCAAGGGCCCGGGCACGGCGATGTACGGCAGCGATGCGATCGGTGGTGTGGTCAACGTGCTCACTCGCGCGGCACCGGTGACGCCGACGATGGACGCGACGATGGAGGGTGGCTCGTACGGGTACGCGCGGCTGCTCGCGACGGGCGGCTTCACGAAGGGCGTCAACGGCGTTCGTGCTGACCTCAACGTCACGCGCTCCGATGGCTGGCGCGATGACGGCGGCTTCACGCGTCAGAGCGCCACGATTCGCTGGGACGGCGCCTTCGGCGGCTTCACGACCAAGACGGTGCTCGCCGGCTCGAACATCAATCAGTCGGAAGCGGGCTCGCTGACACAGGCGCAGTTCGATTCGCGCGAGGAGATCAACCCGTCGCCGATTGCTTATCGCGAGGTGCAGGCGCTGCGACTCTCGACGGCAATCGAGAAAGACAACGGCCGGTCGCTGTTCAGCCTAACGCCGTACGCGCGCCACAACGTGCTGGACATCATGCCGTCGTGGCAGCTGACGTACAACCAGCAGATCTGGGACACGCGGAACAATTCCGTCGGCCTTCTGGCGAAATACCGCTACGACTTCGCCCCGATGCGAACCCGCGTGATCGTCGGCGCGGACCTGGACTACAGCCCGGGCTCGTTCCTCGCGAACAGGATCGCGTCGACGCCGGACAGCGGCATCTATACGTCGTACACGACGGGTGAGAAGCAGTACGACTACGATGTCACGTATCGCCAGGCGTCGCCTTACCTTCACACCGAATTCTCGCCGGTGAGCCGGCTCCGTCTCGACGCCGGGCTAAGGTACGATATGTCGGGCTACGTCTACGACACGAAGCTCGATCCGATCGAGACTGGCCGCTGGCGTCGTCCTGCCGACACGACGGTGAATTACACGCGTTTGAGCCCGAAGGTCGGTGCCACGCTGGACCTAACGCGGAACGTGAACCTGTACGCGTCGTATCGCGAGGGCTTCCGCGCTCCGGGGCAGAACCAGCTCTTCCAGCAGGGCTCGAACGCCGCGAGCACGGTCGGCCTCAAGCCTGTGACGGCGAAGAGCCTCGAAGGCGGAGCGCGCGGGCAGGTCTCGGGACGGTTCATGTATTCAGTGTCCGTCTACGACATGCACATCCAGAACGACATCCTGACGATCCTCGATGCGCAGGGCGCGCAAACGACGTCGAACGCTGGCGAGACGCGGCACCGCGGTGTGGAGCTGAGCGCCGGCGCGATGCTCACGCATGACCTCCGTCTCGATGCTGCCTACTCGTCGTCGAAGCAGAACTACGTCGAGTGGGTGATTCCGGTCGCTGGCCAGAACGTGAGCTACGCCGGCAAGACGATCGAGACGGCCCCGCACACGCTCACGAACATACTGCTCAGCTACTCGCCTAACGTGCTGAACGGGGGCCGGTTCGCCGTCGAGTGGTCCAAGACGGGCGAATACTACGGGGATCCGGAAAATACGCAGATGTACCACGGGTTCGACCTATGGGCGCTCCACGGGAACTACATGGTCCGGAACATCGGCGAGCTCTTTCTGCGCGTGACGAACCTGACCAACGAGAAGTACGCCGAGGTCGCGACCTACAACGCGTTCAATAACTGGCAGTACACGCCGGGTACGCCGCGGTCGGTGTTTCTGGGGTTGAGATACAACTGGCAGAAGTAGTCGGCGGGCGACGGCCGGCGACTGGCGACTGGCGACTGGCGACTGGCGACTGGCGACTGGCGACTGGCGACTGGCGACTGGCGACTCACACGGTATCTATGCGAATCACTGGTAGCATCTCATTCCTGCTGATTGTTTCGGCAACCGGCGCGTGCCGCGACGCGGGGGCTCGGACGACGCTCTCCGAGCCAGAAACCGTCAGCGCCGCGACGACCGTGGGTGCGGCTCCCATGTTTGCGGTGTCACCCACCGGCAAGCGAGCGGTGGCGTGGGTCTCGGCGCCCGGAGGCGGAACCGACGGTCGACTGTACGTCAGCACCGACGGGGCTCCGAGCGAGCTACGCGACTCGTTAGGGCCTATCGAGCCGCATGGCGAAGCGCCGCCCAAGCTGGCGTACGGCCCCGACGGAACGCTCTACGCGCTGTACGCGGTCGGCAAAGTCGTGCCGGGGCGCCGGTTCCCCATGAGCTCCTTGCGGCTCGCAAAGTCGGCCGACGATGGACGGACGTGGACGACCCCGGTGACCATCGCGTCGGACAGCGGATTCGGGACGCGCAACTTCCACGCGCTGCACGTCGGGGCCGACGGTAGCCTGTACGTCGCGTGGCTCGAGGCCAACCAGGGCAAGTCGAAGACGTTCCTCACGCGATCCACTGATGCCGGCACCAGCTGGACGCCTCCGGCGCTCGCCGATACGAACCAGTCGTGCCCGTGCTGCCGAACGGCGATCGCTACGGCGCGCGACGGCACGGTGTACCTCGCGTGGCGAACGGTGTTTCCGGGTAACGTGCGCGAGGTCGTCGTCGCACGGTCTGAGGATCACGGCGCGACGTGGGCTCAGCCCGTTCGGGTTCACGCTGACAACTGGGTGTTCGACGGATGCCCGCACGCCGGTCCGTCCATGCAGGTTGACTCGGTCGGCACCGTGCATATCGCGTGGTGGACCGGCAAGCAGGGCTCGGCCGGCGTGTTCTACGCCCGGTCGACTGACCGCGGGGCAACGTTCGCCGAGCCCGTCGCGCTCGGGGTCGCCGAGTTCTCCGCACCGGCTCACGTGCAGCTCGCGTTAGGTAGCGATCGTACGGTCGTCGCGGTCTGGGACGACGGCACAGTGAAAACACCCAAGGTCGTGATGCGCGTGTCGCACGATAACGGTGCCTCGTTCGGGCCGGCAGCGCTCGTCAGCGCCGAGGGGCGGGCCGCGACGTTCCCGGTGCTCGCCCTCGCCGGCAAGGACCTCACGATCGCGTGGTCCGAACAGTCTCAGTCAGAACACGATCACGAAATGGCGATGGCTCCGAACATGAAAGACCCGAAGGCCGTGAAGGGCCTATCGCGGGTTGGTGAGTCAGCAGTTCGTACACGCAGCGGGAGGCTGCAATGATCCGAATTTCGTCAGCGCGTCACGCCCGCGTCTCGGCGGCGATCGTATGTGTTGCCGTTGGCGCGGTCGGCTGCAAGCCTAACGCAGGTCGGGAGGAGGCCTTCCGACCGATCGCCGTCGGCCAACCCGTCCCGGAGCTCACCGTGCGGACGCTGCAGGGCGACAGCGTACGGGTCGCCGCCGGCGAAGGTGTGACGCTCCTGCACGTTTGGGCGACCTGGTGCGGCCCCTGCCAGAAGGAGTTTCCGGAGATCGAGGCGCTCCAGCGCGAGTTCGGTCCGCGCGGGCTTCGCATCGTGGCCGTCAGCGTCGATGAAGGCGAAGACGACCCGGTGAGAGCCTTCGTGCAGCAGAAGGGCGCGACGTTCGAAATTGGCCGAGACCCGGACGGATCCGTTCGGCAACTCTATCAGAGCATGGGCGTTCCGGAGAGCTACCTGATCTCGGCTGACGGGCATCTTCTCGCGCGGCAGTTCGGCGCGATCCCGGAAGGCGCCGCGGCCATGCGCGCCGCGATCGAGAGCGCGCTCGGCCCTGTGGTGCAGGCGAGCCGGTCGGGCAAATTCAGGCGAGCATCGATGTAGCCGGCAGGTCAGCGGTCGTTAGGCTTTCCGAGCGGTGAAAGCGCGTCGCGCACTCGTTGGCGACGCGCGTCGTCGTTCGTGATGATGATCGCCGCGAGATTACCGTCGATGACGAGGGTGGGCCGCGCCCGCCATTTGATCATCATGTTCGGTGGCGCCACGCGTTGCTTATCCAGCTTGGCCGTGTCCCTGGCACGGCTCACCGAATCCGGGTACAGGAAGACCTGCACCTCGTCGCCTCCAGCCAGCTCGTACGATCGCGCGGGAATGGACATGAAGATGTGACGCCCGGTCGGCGGAAGCGGACGCGCCTCGACGTTGGCGTCACGAAGCCGCCGCTCGACGAGCTCGGACGTCCACATGGTCGACGATGGCTGATCGGCCGTGACTGCGCGCCCGCCCATGTGGTCGACGCCCATCTCTTCCGCCATATCACGCCACTCCGCCACGGTGGTCACTGACGACGTATCGTCGCGGTATCTGGCAGCGGCCCGAAGAATCTCGGCGCGCTTGCGGGACATTGGAACCGTACTGTCCGCGAGCACGTCGGAGATCACGTCGTGCATTGCGTGCAGGTTGTCGAAGATGATCGCGATCTCCGGATATCGCCGGGAGAACTCCGGCGCGACGGCGGCCGTCATCGGCATGATCGCCGGCATGCTCCGAGGGGGATCAGCCAACATCGCACGGAATCGCGCTACCGCCGCGTCCACACCCGCCCGACGCGCCTCGCTCGATTTCGCGGTCACCAATGGCTCGTAGAGCCCGACCTGAAGCCAGTGGTAGGCCCAGATCAGACCGTTGAACTTCGGATACCGCCGTCGGAACGCGAGCGAGTACGGCTGCCCTTCCATCAGGTGCATGTCCTTGGGCCGAGTGCTGAACGCGGCATTCCGGCGGGCGAGATAGTGCTCGAGGAGTCGATGCACCTCACGATCCTTGCTCTCCGTGGAAAGCCGCTCGTCCGCCCAGATGTCGTAGACCTGGCGGTGCAGCACATGCGCCCACTCGAACATCTCCTTCGCTTCCGGGACGAGCTTCGCGTACTGGACCTCGATCACCGACTCCTCGAGTGGGAGCCGAGGCGGTTTGACGAGCAGACGCTGTGTAATGAAGTCGTACTCTTGTTGCTCGAGTCGCGATGTGGGCGCGTTTGGCTCGGTGAACAGCGTCTCGTAAAGAATTGCGTGGCCGTAATCGAAGGCGTTGAACAGTCGGTCCGCCGCCGGGTAGTTGTTCCGGAATTGCCAGTTGTGCGACGCCTGACGATAGAACTGGTGGTACGCGGTCGACCATTGCGCGCCAGCGGCTCGAGAGATCGAGGCGACGGCGAGGAGGGATACGCCAGCGGTCAGGCTGCGAACGAACGCGCGGTGGCAGGCTCTCATCATCGAAGGCCCAGGGAGTATGCCGATCCGAGCGTGACGTACCACGCGCGATTGTCTCCGGTGAAACGACGACCGAGGCCGGCGTCCATCGTCCAGCGCGGGTCCAACTGGTAGCGCAAGCCGGCACCGGCGCTCCACGCCACCGACGCCCCGCTGTTGATCGGCTGCTCGGCGAACGACTCGGCGGTTACGAGTAGCGAGTGAAACACGAACGTCTTGTCGACCGCGAGTCCGGCAAGCCACCGCGACAGGTCGCGGCCGTCATTCGCGGCGGAGGTCGTTGGGTCGGCCGAGCTCGTGGAAGGCCCGGCCGTAAACTCGGCGTTGCCGTGGAACCGCGCCCACGGCAGGGTACGAGTCACGATCCCCTTGACAGTCCCGTACGTCGCCGTTCCGCCTAACGGGCCAACGGGGAACGAGATGTCGCCGGCGACCGCCAGCGCCGGTATGGACGTTTCCATGTTCAACGCGCGCAGAACCGAGACGTCGAGCCCGGCGACGCCGCGCGCGGATGTCCCCGGCGCGTCGACGTACGCGAGCGGCAAGGCCAGTTGAAGTTGAGTTCGTGGAAGAAACCCGATGGTCGCCTCCGGGTGAAGCGACCAGAATCTCGTGTCCTGTGACATGACATCGAGGCGAACCGGCGCGAGGTTCAACTCCACCGCGCGGTATTCGACCGGGACCGCGTCCTCGATGCGAAGCGGACGGCCGCGGCTCGTGTTGTAGAAGTCGGTCTGCGCAGCGAGCGCGGGTGCCGCACTGAGCGCGAGCGCGACGGCGAGCGCAATACGGCATCCGACGTGGCGCCTGACGTGGGGCGCCGGCGAGGCTGCAGGATGCGGCATCAGCGCACGTGCTTGTAAATGAGCTCCAGGAGCTCATCGTACATGGCGTCCGCCTTGTCCGAACCGGCAGCAATGGCGTTCGCGGCGCAGTGCTTTAGGTGGTTGCGCATCAGCTCGCGGCCGACCGACCGCAGCGCTTCATGGACGGACGAGATCTGCGTGAGGATATCGGCGCAGTACCGATCGTCATCGACCATCTTCTGCAGGCCCCTCACTTGCCCTTCAATCCGCCGCAGCCGCTTCACGTTTCGCGCCTTGATGTCCGGGTCCACCGCGACCGCGTGCCGGTGCGCGCCGCTCGCGTCGAACGCGCCGCATGCACATTCGACGACGACGGTGTCCGACGGGCCAATGTCGGCAGTGCGTTGCTGTTTGCCAGTATCTCGCATGAGTCCTTCCTTCTGTGACGGCGCGTCGTGAAAGTCAGACGGCCCGTGGGTCATACCGACGAAGCCGGAGGCTGTTCGAGAGTACGCTCACCGAGCTCAAAGCCATCGCCGCGCTCGCGAGGATGGGGCTCAGGAGAATGCCCGCAATCGGGTAAAGGACGCCGGCGGCGATCGGAATGCCGACGACGTTGTAGACGAACGCCCAGAACAGGTTCTGTTTCATGGTTCGCATGGTTCGCCGCGACAGCGCCACTGCCTGCGCTACGCCGCGCAGGTCGCCGCGTACAAGCGTGACGTCGCTCGCCTCGATCGCCACGTCGGTTCCGGATCCGATCGCGATTCCGAGATCGGCCTGCGCCAATGCGGGCGCGTCGTTCACCCCATCGCCGACCATCGCCACGACCCGGCGTTGCTCCTGGAGACGGCGAACTTCCGCGACTTTGCCTTCTGGCAACACACCCGCCACGACGCGCTCGATTCCGACCGCCCACGCAACGCTCGTCGCGACCACCTCGCTGTCGCCCGTCAGCAGCACGACGTCGAGCCCCATTCGGCGCAGCGCGTTCACGGCATCGCGCGACCCGACCTTGATCGGATCGGCGATCGCGATCAGACCGGCCAACCGACCGTCAACCGCGACGAGCACAATCGTCCTGCTTTCCGCGGCGAGCCGTTCGATGTCCGTCGAAGCGACCGACGCGTCCACCGCCCGCTCGGCCATGAGCCGGGGGTTGCCGGCTGCGACGAAGGTCCCGTTGACCACGCCCGTCACGCCTCGTCCAGGGTATGACTCGAATGACTCGGCGGCACCTAACGTCAATCCGCGGTCTTGTGCCGCTGCCACGATCGCGGCAGCGAGCGGGTGCTCGGATCGTCGTTCAACCGCGGCCGCGAGCGCAAGGAGCTCGACGTCCGCACGATCCGCGTCGTACGACACGATATGAGTGACTGTTGGTCTGCCCTCGGTCACGGTGCCCGTTTTGTCGAGCACCACCGTGTCGAGCGATCCGGCACGTTGCAGGGCTTCCCCGCCCTTGATCAGGATCCCGAGCTCGGCGCCTTTCCCGGTCGCGACCATCACTGCCGTCGGAACAGCCAGGCCCATCGCGCATGGGCACGCGATGACAAGCACCGCGACCGCGGCGGCGAACGCCCGAACCGCCGGCGCCGTGTCGACCGTGACGTACCAGATGACGAACGTCGCGATGGCAAGCGAGATGACGATCGGAACGAACACGGCGCTCACGCGATCGGCGAGACGCTGCACGGGTGCTCTCGTCCCCTGGGCCTCTCGCATCAGCCTAACGATCCGCGCCAGCACGCTGTCGGCGCCGAGCGTCGTGGCGCGATAGCGGAATGCGCCGGTAGTATTGATGGTCCCGCCGATGACTCGGTCACCAACAGATCGGACCACCGGCCGTGACTCGCCGGTGAGCATCGACTCGTCGACTGCGCTCCCGCCGCCGACGATCTCGCCATCGACCGGGAGTCGCTCGCCGGGGCGCACGCTGACCACGTCGCCCTGTCGAACGTCCGCGACGGGCACATCCACTTCACCACCAGGGCGCTCAATGCGCGCGGTTTTCGGCTGCAGATTCGCGAGGGCGCGTAGCGCTGCCGCGGTCTGTCGCTTCGCGCGTGTCTCGAGCGCGTTCCCAACGAGCACGAGCGCGATGATGAAGATCACCGCCTCGTAGTAGGTATCGGCGGCAACACCACGTGCGACGAAGAACGATGGCGCAACCGTCGCAGCGGCTGAAAACAGGAATGCCGCACCGGTGCCGACGGCGATCAGCGTGTTCATGTCTGCCGCGCGATGCCGGAACGCCGCCCATGCGCGCACGTAGAAGGCGCGCCCGCTCCATGCCATGATCGCGGCGGTCGTCGCAAGAAGCGCGAACGACAGGACGCGCGTGTCAATCGAGTAGAGCCACGGCGTCGCACGCTGCACGATCGGGGCAAGCGAATGCGAAACCCAACGCATGAACGGGTCCGACGTCCCCGGGATGCCCTCGTGCCCGGCTGGGGCCATGAGCGGCATGGACACGATCATCGCGACGAAGCCAGCCACGAGCGTCAACACCGCCTTCGTCGCGAGCGCACGGTACTCGGCGGCGTAGGCGCGATCCGCAGCTTCCTGCTCATCGAGAATCGATCGGTCGAGCGGGAGATCCGCTCCGTAACCTGTCGTTCGGATCGCATCGACGAATTCCTGCGGCGACGCCTCGGCGGGATCGTACGTGATGGACGCGGTTCGCGTCATCAGGTTCACGGCGGCATCGTGCACGCCATGCTGACGCACGAGCGTGCGCTGCACGCGCGCCTGGCAAGCGGCGCACGTCATCCCCGACACCGGGATGTCGATCCGCACAACCGGCGCGTGCATGGTGATCAGGCCTTGGTGTGCGCGGCGTAGCCGGCGTCTTCGATAGCCAGCGCGATCTGTTCGGGCGACACCTGGCCCGGGTCATAGCTTACTTGCGCGGTCCCGACCCGCACTGCGTCGACACTCACGCCGGGCAATTCGCCGAGCGCTTCGGTGACGGCGGCGACGCAATGCTCGCAGGACATCCCTTCGATCTCGAGCTCGATCGTGTTCATTGTTCGCTCCTGATAGCCTGTGGGTGCGTAACCTAGATACCCCCCCACCCTATGTCAACCTGATCGGTCGCTCGGAACGGACAGTCCCTACCGGCTTGCGTGCGTTTGCGGGCGAGCCTTCCTTCCGATAGAAACGCGAAAAGTCAGCGAGACGCCAATGGCTCAGCCCCGTGAGACCCGCTCTGTGAGCCCAAATCGATTCCGTCGCGGACCCGGCGCCCCGAACGCTCGGGCGTTGGTGCGTCTGCTCTTTCAGGTCGCACTCACTGTCGCGCCGGCGATCGCCGCCGCGCAGACCGTGCCCGCGATCCCGTACGAGAAGTACACGTTGCCGAATGGCCTCGAGGTGATCCTCTCTGAGGATCACTCGGTCCCGCTGGTTGCGGTCAACACGTGGTACAAGGTCGGGTCGGGCGATGAGGTCGCGGGCCGAACCGGGTTCGCTCACTTGTTCGAGCACATCATGTTCATGGGCTCGGAGAACGTCCCGGTCGGCAAGTTCGACCAGTGGCTCGAGGCGGCTGGCGGGAACAACAACGGCTCGACGAACTCGGACAGGACGAACTACTACGAGTGGATGCCGTCCAATGCGCTGCCACTCGCGCTCTGGCTCGACGCGGACCGGATGGGGCGCCTCCTGCCGACGATGGACCAGGCCAAGGTCGATCTGCAGCGCGACGTCGTGAAGAACGAGCGTCGCCAGAGCTACGATAACGTGCCTTATGGTCGAGCGTACGAGACGATCCTCGCCGCGCTGTACCCGGCGACGCACCCGTACTCGCACTCTACGATCGGCTCGATGACTGACCTGAGCGCCGCGTCGTTGGAGGACGTGAAGAACTTCTTCCGGACATACTACGCGCCTAACAACGCGACGATCGCGATCGTTGGCGACTTCCAGCGCGACTCCGTGAAGCGACTCGTTCAGCTGTACTTCGCCGGGATTCCGCGCGGTCCCGCGATTCCGCCCCGGCCGCAGGTGACGTCGCAGCCGGTTCCGAAAGACACGTTTCTCGTACTCGAGGACAAGGTTCAGCTGCCACGTCTCTATTTCGCCTGGCGGACGGTGAAGGCCTTCCAGGAGGACGACGCGACGTTGGACGTGGCAGCGTACGTGATCGCCGGCGACAAGAATTCCCGACTGTACAAGCGTCTCGTCTACGAGATGCAGGTTGCGCAGGACGTCAGCGCCTTCCAGAACAGCCAGCGGCTCGACGGCGGATTCCAGATCGTCGTGACGCCGAAGCCGGGCCACACGCCGACCGAGATGGCGAAGCTCGTGAACGAGGAGCTGCGGAAGCTCATGACGGACGGAATCACCGAGCGTGAGCTCGCGCGCGCGCAGAACACGACCCGCGCACAATTCCTCGATCGCCTCGCGAGCGATCTCGGGAAAGCCGACCAATTGAACTACTACAACTACTTCACCGGGACGCCGGACTACACGAAGCAGGATGCGGCGCGGTACGACAAGGTGACGGCGGCCGACGTGAAGCGCGTGGTCGTCACGTACCTCGCAAAGCCGCGTGTCACGTTGACGGTCGTGCCGGAGGGCAAACGCGATCTCATGGTGACGGGGGTGGTCCAGTGAGCTCCCGTCGCGCCACCCGTATAACGCGCAACGCCGCTGCCCTCGCGAGCACGGCGGCGTGTCTCCTCGCCGCAGCATGCTCGCACAGCGCGTCCCCTGCCTCGACCGCGGCAGCGCCGCCAGCGCCGACAGCCGCCGCGCCGGCGGATCTGACGAAGCCGCCGGTGCTCGGCGCGCCGAAGCCACTCACGTTGCCCGACGTGGTGTCGCGCACGCTGCCTAACGGGCTCCGGCTCCTGGTCGTGCAGCAGCACGAGCTCCCGCTCGCGGACTTCGTGCTCATCATGAAGAGCGGCGGTGAGACCGACGAACCGGGCAAGCTCGGCACGGCAACACTCGCGACGTCGCTGCTCAAGGAAGGGACGACCACGCGCAACTCGCTCCAGATCGCTGATCAGGAAGCGTACCTGGGTGTGGACATCTTCGCGAACAGCGGTTGGGACGCGACGACCGTTCAGCTGCACACTCCGACGGCGCAGCTGGATAGTGCCCTGGCGCTGTTCGCCGACGTTGCGCTGCACCCGGCGTTCCCGCCGGCCGAGCTCGAGCGGCTCCGAAAGAACCGCCTAACGAGCCTTCTCCAGGTGAAGGATCGCGGACCGGAGATCGCAAACCGCGCGTTCGCCGCGATCGTGTTCGGATCCGCCGCGTACGGCCACGCCCTCACCGGAGACGAGCGCAGCACGAACGCGATCCAGCAGGCCGACGTGCGTCGGTTTTACGAGACGTATTTCCGACCGAACAACGCAACGCTGCTCGTAGTGGGCGACGTCAAACCCGACGACGTGGAGCGGCGCGCACGGGCACTCTTCGGTGGCTGGCAGCGCGGAACCGTTCCCGCGACCAACTACGGACAGCCTGCTCCCGCCAAGAGCACCACCATCTATCTCGTGGACAAGCCCGGTGCCGCCCAGTCGTCGTTCCGCATCGGTGGTGTGGGCGTCGCACGCAACACGCCCGACTATTTCCCGATCAGCGTCATGAACACCGCGCTCGGCGGATCGTTCACGAGCCGTCTGAATCAGAATCTGCGGGAGACGAGGGGGTACACCTACGGTGCGTCGTCAGGATTTGCGATGCGTCGCACACCGGGTCCCTTCATCGCGAGCGCCGAGGTGGTCGCGGCGAAGACCGACTCCGCGCTGATCGAGTTCATGAAGGAGCTTCGCGCCATTCGCGACACGATTTCCAGGGACGAGCTCGAGAAGACGAAGCGATATCTCCAGCTTCAGTTGGCAGGTCGATTCGAGACGACGGGCGAGATCGCCGGGCAGCTCGCGGGACTCGTGCCGTACGATGTGCCCCTCGATTTCTACAACGGGTACACTCAGGGGGTCGCCGCGGTGACGCAGGCAGACGCGCAGCGCGTCGCGCGGCAGTACATCGATCCGGACAAGCTCGCGATCGTAATCGTCGGGGATCGCAAATCGATCGAGCCGACGCTCAAGGCAACCAAGGTCGGCGATGTGGTGGTGGTGGATATCGCGGGCCGCCCAGCGATGTAGACTGGCCGTGGCGGTGGCCGCGGGCCGTCAGGTGCTGAGTCCCGCGGCCCGAAGGCTGTCCATCACTCGACGGCGGAGCGCATCGGGTGCTCGCGCGTCGGCCCGCCGCGCCGATGACAGTGCAGCCAGAAAGACGCGGCCATACTCGTGGTGTGGGAGACAGTCTCCGCACCGTTCCAGGTGGCGGCGGACTTCGTCCATCCGTTCCGGAGTGAGCTCCTCGTCGAGATAGTCCCAGAGCTTCTGGACTGCGCCGCGGCAGTCGATATCGCCCTTACACTCAGTCATGCTTCGATCCGCGTTGGCCGCGCTGAGCGGTCGTAAAGCCGGCGTCGCGCGCGTACGTCATGAGTTTTTCCTGGAGAATGCGCCGCCCGCGAAAAAGGCGAGAGCGGACCGTTCCAATGGGGACGCCAAGGATCTCCGAGGCCGCCTCATACGACTGGTCCTCGAGATCAACCAGCACGACAGCCGACTTGAAAGGCTCATCGAGCTCACTCAGCGCGCGCCGAAGGGCGGGACCGAGATCGATTCGAGAGAGAATCTGGTCAATGCCATCGCGTCCCTGGTCGGTGGCAGCGACGAACGAGCTCAGGGCCTCGAGATCCCCATCTTCGAGGTCGACGTGGCGGCGTTCCCGCTCGCGGGATCGGAGAAATACGTTGCGTGTAATCGTGAAGAGCCAGCGACGGGCGTCGCTGCCCGGCTGAAACGTGTGCCATGATCGATATGCGCGGAGAAACGTTTCCTGGACGACGTCATCCGCGTCGGCCGCGTCGCGTGTCAATGACAGGGCAAAACGGTAGACATCATCGATGTACGGAAGCGCTTCGGCTTCGAAGCGAAGATCGTCCTCGCGCGCTGTGTTGGCGGACGCCGTCATCTGCGGCACTAACCGCCCGTCTTCGTCGTTGGTTCCCGCGGCAGGGCTCGGTGGTGGTTGGCCCCCCGCGCGGTCACGATCATCCATTCCCCCAGCCCCTCCCGCCGGCCCGTCGAACCGCGTATCAATTGCCATCGTCCGCCCCACGTCCGGAGTGATCGTCTGATCCTCGCCGCGCCCATCCTTGCCGTCGTCGCCATCGTCGTCGCGATTGGCGCTGTCGTGCTTCTCATCGCAGAGCGCACCCGAAAACGCGCTGCGACCGAGGAGATCGGTCAGCGCGACGCGGCGATCGAGAAGCTCACGGGCGACGCCTCGGCGCTGCGGTCAATCCTGCAGGATTACATCCAGCAGCGCGAGGCGTCCGAGGAGGTTCTTCGTCGAGGTGAAGAACGTTACCGAGCGCTGGTGGACAACTTGACGACGGTCGTCTTCCAAGTCGATCGGGACCTTCGGTGGACCTTCCTCAACCCCGCCTGGGAAACCGTGACGGGTCGATCACCGGCGGAGAGCGTCTCCCAGCTGGCGACCGCCTCGATGGTGGAGGATGACGCGATCGAGTGCGACGGTGTGTTGCGCGCGCTCCTGGAAGGCCGCCAGTCGCTCGCCGAGCAGGTGGTCCGCGTGCGATGCGTCGCAGGCAACGTCCATTGGCTCGAGCTGCGGGCGATCCCGATGCTCGACCGTGCCGGCGACGTGGTCGGGGTAAGCGGCACACTGAGCGACGTGACGTCACGCGTCTCCGTGGAAGTCGAGCTGCGGCGACAACAGACGTTGTACCGGCTCATCGCGGAAAACTCGAGCGACATCATTGCCCTCGTATCGCTGCACGGCGGCCGGTTCACCTATGTGAGTCCGTCCATCGCCCACGTGCTCGGCTACGCGCCTGAGGAGGTGCTTGGCGTCGAGTGGTGGACGCTGCTCGAACCCGGCGATCGCGCGCGCATTGCGAGCTCCGTACAGACGGTAAGCAAGCGACAGCCGGTAACCGAGACGGCGAGGGTGCGCAGGAAGGACGGCACGTGGGTGTGGCTCGAGGCTCGGGCGGACGCCGTGGAGGAGGACGGCACCATCGTTGGCTATCGCGTTACGGCGCGAGACATCAGCGAGCACCGCGCGGCCGGACTCGCGCTCACGGAGAGCGAGGCGAAGTATCGCCTCCTCGCCGAATCGATCGACGACATCGTGTGCCTGCAGGACCTCGATGGCACGGCGCTCTACTACTCCGCCTCCACTGAAAAGGCCCTCGGGTTCACCCCATCTGAGCTCCTGGGAAAGGACGTCTTTGCACTGACGCACCCCGACGACCTCGCGAAGCTCGCCGGCGATGCCTACCTCGCCGTGCTTCGAGGCGAGACGCCGCTCGTGGAGTGGCGGTGCCTCCGGAAGGACGGCTCGTACATCTGGGTGGAGACGCACACGGCGTTGCTGCGGAACGACTCCGGTGTTCCGGACCGCCTGCTCAGCGTCACGCGAGACATCGAGGCACGCAAGCACGCGCAGGAGGCGCTGCGCCAATCGGAGGAGCGGACACGCGCGCTGATCGACCGAGCCGCCTACGGAATCTTCCGTTCCACGCGAGCGGGCCGCTTCCTCGACGTGAACCCCGCGATGGTGACGATGCTCGGCTACGAGTCGGCCGAGGCACTCGCGTCGATCGACATCGCGCGTGAGTTGTACTTCGAGCCTCACGAGCGCGAGGCGTGGATCATGGCCATCGACAGCGGCGCGCATCCCGAGTGGTTCGATCTCACGTGGCGGCGGCGCGATGGCAAGCCGATCGCCGTCCGGCTGTCCGCGCGCGCCGCCCGTGATACGTACGGGGACGTGCTCTGGTACGAGGGCATCGCCGAGAACGTGACAGAACGGCTGCGTCGCGAGGCGGTCGTGCGGCGGGCGGAACGGATGTCGAGCCTCGGGCACACGCTGGCCGGCGTGGCGCACGAGCTGAACAACCCACTCGCGGCGATCTCGGGATTCGCGCAGATCCTCCTGAAAACGAATCTGCCGAAGGAGGATCGCAGCGCCATCGAAACGGTGCATCGCGAGGCGAAGCGCGCCGCGAAGATCGTGAAGGATCTGCTGACGTTCGCGCGTCGACAGGAGTCGACGGAGCGCCATCGCGTCGACCTCAACGGCATCGTGCGCTACATCGCCGACACGCAGCGTTATGCGATGGAGACGCACGGCGTGCTCTGCGAGCTGGTGCTGAGCGATGAGCCCGCGTGGGTGGCGGCGGACCCAGCGCAGCTCGAGCAGGTCATGCTGAATCTGCTCGTGAACGCTCGTCAGGCACTCGAGGCGATGACCACCGCCGGAACAGGCGCCCGCATGACGTCCGGCTCGGTGCGCACGCCCATGGTCGTGATTCGCACGGCCGTGCGTGGCACTGCCGTCTCGCTCGAGATCAGCGACAACGGCCCGGGCATCGCAGCGGCGGAGCTCCCGCGCATCTGGGATCCGTTCTGGACGACGAAGGAGGAGGGCGAGGGCACCGGGCTCGGTCTTTCGGTCGTGCACGGCATCGTCACGCAACACGGCGGCACTATCGACGTCGAGACGCGCGTGGGATCGGGCACCACCTTCACGATCTCGCTGCCCACCTTCGAGCACGGGACGGTCGATGACGCGCACGTGTCGGTCGATTCTCTCGTGTCGCTCCCGACGTCGGCACAAGCGGAGCGCCCGCTCGACATCCTCGTCATCGACGACGAAGAGGTGATCGTCGGGCTGCTCGTGCGTTATTTCTCATCGCGCGGACACGCTGTCGTACCAGCTCACGAGGGCCGACAGGCGTTGCGCGTCGCGCAGCGCTCGAGCTTCGACGTCGTCATCTGCGACCTGCGCATGCCGGGCATGGATGGCGCCGAAGTCATTCGGCGGTTGAAAGAGCTTCCGTCGTGCGCGACGGCACGATTCATCCTCTCCACCGGCGACACAGCGACGCCCGCGGTGAGGCAGCGCATCGACGGGCTCGCACTCGCGGCGGTGGTGGACAAGCCCTACGAGGTCGAGGTGCTGCGGCGCATCGTCGAGGAACCCTGAGCATGGCCAACACCGTCGAAGGAGATTCGACGGGCGCGATGGATCTCGCTCGATCGCTGGTGCAGCGCGCAGAGCGGATCATGGCGCTGACCGGTGCTGGTGTGAGCGCCGAGTCGGGCGTCCCGACGTTCCGCGGTGCGGGCGGCCTGTGGAAGCAGTACCGCGCCGAGGATCTCGCCACTCCTGAGGCGTTCGCACGTGATGCTCGCCTCGTGTGGGAGTGGTACGGGTGGCGCCGCTCCCTGGTCCTCGGCTGCGCGCCTAACGCCGCGCACCGCGCGCTCGCGAGCGCGTCGGCAGTTCGGCCAGCGTTCCACGTCGTGACGCAGAACGTCGACGGCCTGCACGCCGTCGCGGCCGGTGGCACGGCGTCCCTGCCGCTGGAGCTGCACGGCTCTCTGTTCCGCATTCGGTGCACCGCATGCGGGCGGAGGCAGGACGACCGCAGCGCCATCGATGCGACAACGACCGAAACGCTGCCACACTGCGACACGTGCGGCGCGCTCATGCGACCCGATATCGTCTGGTTCGGCGAGCCACTCGACCCGGCGGGGTTCGGCGAGGCTGTCAGACTTGCCTCGGCGGCGGACGTGTGCCTCGTGGTGGGCACGAGCGCCGTGGTGCATCCCGCCGCCGGCCTGGCCGACCTCACACGTCGCGCCGGCGGTGCCATCATCGAGGTCAACGTGGACAGCACACCGATCACCGGCGTAGCCACGGCGGTGCTGCGCGGGCCGGCCGCCGAGATCGTTCCGGAGCTTCTGCGTGACGAATGACATTGCCATGACCACTCTCGATCTCGCGGCGCTGCGCCGTGACTACGCGCTGGCCACGCTCGAGGAGCGTGATGTCGATCCTGACCCGATCCGGCAGTTCGAGCGATGGTTCGCCGACGCCGCGGCCGCGCGAGTGCCCGAGCCTAACGCGATGACGCTCTCCACGGCGACCAGGGACGGTGTACCGTCCGCTCGGATCGTGCTGCTCAAGGGCGTGGATGCAAACGGGTTCGCGTTCTACACCGACTATCGCAGCCGAAAGGGCGCGGAGCTCGCCGAGAATCCGCTCGCCGCGCTGACGTTCCTGTGGAAGGAGATCGAGCGGCAGGTTCGCATCACCGGGTCGGTATCGCGGGTGAGCGTGGAGGAGTCGGAGGCGTATTTTCGCACACGGCCGCCGGGCAGCCGGCTCGGCGCCTGGGCGTCGCATCAGAGCGCGGTACTGGCCAGTCGCGAGGAGCTCGAGGCGCGCGTGCAGGACGTGGCCGGGCGCTTTCCGGACGGCGACGTTCCGTTGCCGCCACATTGGGGGGGCTTTCGCGTGACGCCGGACGAGATCGAGTTCTGGCAGGGGCGACCCAGTCGCCTGCACGATCGATTGCTGTACCGAGGTGCTGAGAGTGGCTGGGAGATCTCGAGACTTTCACCCTAACGAGTCGACCAAAAAAGGCGCGAACAGAACAGGTAACTGGTTACTGGGATTGGTTATTAGTGATTTGAACCCTCGGGATGCTCATCCTGGTGAAAGAGGCTTGCCGGGGGTTCAGATTACCTGTAACCAGTTCCAGTAACCAGTTACCTGTGCTTCTTGTGCCGTTCTACCAGAGCCTCGCGGCCTCCTCGAGCTCTTGCCTGAGCCGAACGTAGCTCTCGTGACGGGTCGCGCTGACCTCGCCCCGCGACAGCGCATCGAGCACCTCACACCCCGGCTCGACCGTGTGCGTGCAATCCGCAAACCGGCAGAGCGACGTAAGGGGACGGAACTCCGGAAAGCAATGGGCAAGCTCCGACGGCTCGAGACCCCATAACCCGATCTCGCGCAGCCCCGGTGTGTCCGCGACGAAGCCACCATCCGGCAACGGATGAAGCAGGGCACCAACCGTGGTGTGCCGACCCTTGTTCACCGACTCGCTGATCTCGCCGACGCGGAGTCGGAGTCCCGGGTACAGCGCGTTCATCAACGACGATTTTCCGACGCCGGACGGCCCCGTAAGCGCCGACGTCCTGCCTTGCAGCGCATCGTGCAGCGGCTCGAGACCGCGCCCGCCATCCTTTGTGCTCGTTAGGTGCAGGGGATAGCCGGCGCGGACGTGATCCGCGAACAGCGCTTCGGCGTCGGCGATACTCGCGAGGTCGACCTTGTTCACGACGATTCGCGCCGCGAGCTCGTTCGCCTCGGCGATGACGAGAAAACGGTCGAGCATTCGCGGATTTGGCGCCGGTTTCACCAACGCGAAAATGACGACCACCTGATCGACGTTCGCCGCGACGATTCGCTCGCCGCGGGCGCCACCGGGCGATCGGCGAGCGAGCTTGGATCGGCGCGGCAGAATCGACGCGATGGCCGTGGGCTCGCCGCGGTCGCCGCGCTCGAGCTCCACTTCATCGCCCACCGCGAGCTTGAGCCCTCCCTGCTTCAGCCTCCCACGCAAGGCACACTCATAGGTCACGCCATCGAGGCCGAGAACACGCCATACGCCACCGGTGCCGGACAACACGGTCCCGCGCATCAGCGGGCCACGCGGCAACGACTCATTCGTCCCTCATCGCATCCCACCACCGTCGCGACGGTCGGTTTGCAACCTGTTCGCGAATGAGGCTCTCGAGCAGCGCCTTGACGTCATTGAGCGTCATCGCGCCAACGTTCGCGCGCGCCGCGTCTTCGCTGGCGCCATAGGCGAGATAATCGGTCTCGAGGTGGCCTTCAATGCCCTGTGAGCCGATTCGACGCCAGCGCATGAACAGGAGATACGCGCCAAACGGACGACCGACAATCTCCGTCTCATCCACCACGATCTCGACACTGTAGGACATGCCGTCCGATCCCTCGAACGCCGCGGGCCGCGAGTGCACCGCCGCGTAACCGCCGATCGTGTTCGCGTCGCCTCGCGAGTGATCGGGAGGAAGGAATCGGCCGGACATGTGCTACCGCCCGCGCAGCAGCTCTTTCACGACGTTGCCCGTCATGAACGCGACGTTCGCCGGTCGCTCGGCCAGGCGTCGCATGAGGTACGGATACCACTGCGTGCCGAATGGCACGTACACGCGCATGCGATACCC
>Ga0070681_10000379_pt1 | contig 35882 bp, 37 predicted proteins | sample KBSC83BmetaG_FD_65650 | JGI IMG/M metagenome (GOLD analysis project Ga0070681, IMG submission 65650) | Corn rhizosphere microbial communities from Kellogg Biological Station, Michigan, USA - KBS C8-3B metaG | ecosystem: Host-associated > Plants > Roots > Rhizosphere | place: USA: Michigan...
CGTGCGCAGCCCGCGCGCGGTCCGCAGGCGCAGCGCGCCGTCCTCGGCGAGGCCGCTCGCCACGCCGGACAGCACGCGGCCGTCGGCGAGCCGCACGCGCATGCGCTGGCCGGCGAGCGCATCGAGCGCTTCCCATTCGGCGCGCGCCGGCTCGAGGCCGGACGCCTCGAAGCGCGCCAGCGCGCGCACGAGCCGCATCGCCACGGCGGCTATGACTCGGCCGCGCGGCGGCCGGACCATGAAGCGCTCGAGCGACGTCACGCCGCGCCGCACGCGGCCGGAGAGGCTGGCATCCTCGCGGCAGTTGATGCCGATGCCGATCACGACCAGCGTGCTGCCCGCTTTTTGCCCGCCGGCCGCGCGTGTCTCGACCAGGATCCCGCCCAGCTTTTCATCGCCGACGACGAGGTCGTTCGGCCACTTGAGGCCGACGCGGCTCGCGCCCAGCCCGCGCAGCGCCTGCGCCGCCGCCACGCCCGCGACGAGGGAGAGCCCGACGAGCTCGCGCAGCGGCCGCCGGCTCAGGTGCGCGACGGAGAACGTCGCGCTCGCCCCGCGCGTGGAATACCAGCGCCGTCCGCGCCGTCCGCGCCCCGCGGTCTGCTCGTCGGCGGCGAGCAGGCAGGGCGGCGCGAACTCGCCGGCGAGGAGCAGCGTATTGGTCGACGCGCAGCGCTCGAGGACGTGCACCGCAAGTCCGGGCACCTTCATCTGCCGCGCATCGAGCACGTCGTCCATCGTCAAATTATGATGCCGCCGGCATGAAGCCCAAAACCCTCGCGCTCGTCCTCATCGCCGCCATCGAGTTCGCGAGCCCCCTCGTCGAGAACGTGGCGACCGGCGGCGTGTCGATGACGAGCGGCTTCGGGCTCGCGGCGCTGGCGGCCGAGGTGGTGCTGCTCTTCTGGTGGTACCACGTGGACAAGAAAGAGCACGGTTACCGTGCCGGCCCGCTCATGAACGGCGGCATGCTCTTCATGGCCGCGGTGGCCCTGCCGATCTATTTCGTGCGCACGCGCGGCTGGCGGCGCGGCGGACGCGCCATCGCGCTCGCGGCGGCCTTCCTGGCGCTCACTTTGCTCCTCGGCGAGGCCGGCGAGTGGCTGGGCGGCCCGCCCATGCGCGGCTGGAGTTTCAGTCCGGCCAGGGCCGCTGAGCCGGGCGCAGCTCCTCCACGAGGCGCGCGAGCTCCAGCACGCCCGCATCGTCGAAGCGCCGGCCGACGAGCTGCACGCCGACCGGCAGGCCGTCCGCGCTCGTCGTCCAGTTGACCGACGCCGCCGGCTGCTCGGACATGTTGTAGGGCACGGTGAACGCGATGTGCGGCAGGGCGTTCCGCGGATCGTTGTTCGGCGACGGCAGCTCGGCCGCGTACGGCAGGATGGGCGAGGTCGGCGAGAGCACGAAGTCGTAGGGCGCGGTTGACGCCACGGCGGCCTCTCGCGTGGCCATGAGCTGGAGATAAGCCTGCATCACGTCGCGCCCGGTGAAGCGCTCGGCGCGCCACGTGCACCATTCGACGATGAACGGCAGCACCTTGTCGCGCTTCTCGCGCGGCAGCTGCGCGAGGTCGTTCTGCGAGCGCGCCTCGAAGAAACGGCACACGCCGTCGAGCATCTCGGCGGTCATGAACGAGCGCACCGGCTCGACGGCGCATCCCGCCTGTTCGAGCGCTTTCGCCGCCGCCTCGGCCGCGGCGCGCACGGTGGCGTCGACCGGCAGGCCGACGCCCATCTCGGCCATGAAACCGATACGCAGGCGCCGCCTGGCCGGAGGCGCGGTGAAATCCTCGCCGAGCGGCGGCAGCGACATGAAATCGCGCGCGTCCGGCCGCGCGATGACGTTCATGAGGAGCGCGGCGTCTTCGACGGTGCGCGTCATCGGCCCGGCGACGCGGCCGGTGAACGGCGGCACGATCGGCACGCGGCCGAGCGAAGGCTTGAGCGCGAAGATGCCGCAGTGCGTGGCGGGCAGGCGCAGCGAGCCGCCGATGTCGGTGCCGAGGTGCAGCGGCGCATAGCGCGCGACCGCGGCTGCGCCGGCGCCCGAGCTCGAGCCGGAGGTGTTTCGATCGAGCCGCCATGGGTTGCGGGTGATGCCGTGCAGGCTCGAGACGCCCGACGACAGCATGCCGTAGTCGGGCATGGTGGTCTTGCCGAGCATCACGCAGCCCGCCTCGCGCAGGCGTGCGGCGGGCGGCGCGTCGGCGCCCTGCGGCGGCGCATCCTCGTTGGCGCGCGCGCCGATGGGTGCCGGGTCGCCGCGCGTGGCGATGTTCTCCTTGATCGTCACCGGGACGCCGTCGATGGCGGAGAGCGGCTGCCCGGCGCGCCAGCGCGCTTCCGACGCCTTCGCCTGCTCGAGCGCAAGGTCGGCGCTCAGGCGGTACATGGCGTTGATGCGCGGCTCCCACGCCTCGATGCGCGCGAGCAGCTCGCGCGCCACCTCGACCGGCGACAGCTCTCGCCGCCGGAAGGCATCCGCCATCTGGCCGGCGGTCAGCTCGTGCGGGCGGGACATGACGGGGCGACTATATACTCCGGCGCAGGGATGAAAAGAACTCTGCTGGCCATCGGGCTCGTGGCCTGTGCGCCGCTCGTGCATGCAGCCGAGGAGGTGCGCCTGTGGCATTCGCTCGACAGCGCGATGGCCGTGCAGCTCGAGCGCCTCGCTGCGGAGTACAACGTTGCGCAGCGCGAGTTCCGCGTGCAGCTCGCGCCGCTGCCGGCGGGCGGCGAAAAAGGGCTGGTGCGCCTCGGCCTGCCGATCAACGCCGCCCGGCCGGTGCTGTACTACAACCGCGACGCCTTCCGCCGCGCCCACCTCACTACCGTGCCGAAGACCTGGTACGAGATGGCCGGCGTCCTCGGGCGCCTGTCCGAGTCGGGACAGGCCTGCGCCTACACGACGTCGTGGCCGGCGTGGGTGATGATGGAGAACACGGGCGGCGAACTCAGCCGGCAGGTCGTGGTGCGCTGGACCTCGATGCTCGCGACGTGGGAGAAGTCGGGCTACTTCAGCTATTCGGGCCGCGCGAACGAGGGCGAGGCGCGCTTCGCGACCGGAGAGTGCGCGGTGCTCACCTCGTCGTCGGCCAGCCGCACGGAGCTCGCCAAGACTGCGCGTTTCGAGGTGGGCGTTGCACCGCTACCCTATTACGAAGATGCGTACTCCGACACGCGGCTCATCCCGCGCGGCCTGCCGCCGGCCGGCGCCGCCGTATGGGCGCAGCGCCAGTCGGTCGGTGTGACGAACTTCTTTGCGTTCCTCGCGACGCGGGCCGCCGAGGCAAGGCGCTTGCGCGACGCGATGGAAGCGGAGCTGGAAGCGGTGTGGCGGGGAGACAAGACGGCGCTCGATGCGCTGAGCGCCGTCCCGAAGTAGCTAGCCTTTCAGGCAGGAGCTCATGAATTTCTTGCGCTCATCGCCCTTCTTGTCGCCCGCCTGCTTGTTGCAGGAGGCCATCTTGTCGTGCTGCTTCTTCTGCGCAGCGGTCGGCTCCTTGTCCTTCAGGCACGAGCTCATGAACTGCTTGCGCTCGTCGCCCTTCTTGTCGCCGGCCTTCTCGTTGCACGCCTTCATGCGCTCCTGCTGCTTCTTCTGCGCGGCGCTCGGAGCTTTCTTCGCTTCCTTCTTGTCCTGCGCGACGGCGCCGGTGGCGGCGAAGGCGAGGCATAGAGCGGCGATCAGCAACCTCATGGACGTTCCTCCAGTAGACGTTCGATAGCGGAGACGAGCTTCGGGTCGTTCGGCTCGACGCGCGTGCCGAAGCTCTGGACGCGCGCGCCCTTGCGGTCGACGAGGTACTTGTGGAAGTTCCACGACGGCGCCTCGCCGCTCGCCTTGATGAGGTCCGCGTAGAGCGGGTTGGTCTTCAGCCCGGTCTTCGCGAACATGGGGAAGTCGATCGCGTACTGGTTCACGCAGAAGGTCGAGATCTCCCTGTTCGAGCCGGGTTCCTGGCCGCCGAAGTCGTTCATCGGGAAGCCGAGCACGACGAGGCCGCGCTTGCCGTACTTCCGGTGCAGTGCCTCGAGCCCCTCGTACTGCGGCGTGTAGCCGCACTCGCTCGCCGTGTTCACCACCAGCACCACGTTCCCCGCGTACTGGCAAAGGGACTGGCTTTTCTCGTCCAGGGACTGGAGCGTGCGGTCGAGCAGGGCGGGGCAGGCGGCCATGGTGCTCACCGAGAACCAGAAGAGAAGATTAGTAAGGCAGAGGCGCATTCGGTTTCAGCGGCTGCAGGGCCGCGCGGAATTGCTTCTTGATGCGCTCGAGCGCGGCGTCGTTGTCGGCCTCGAAGCGGATCACGATCACCGGCGTCGTGTTCGACGCGCGGGCCAGGCCGAAACCGTCGCGGTACTCGACGCGCACGCCGTCGATCGTAAGCACCCGCTCGGCATCCGGGAAGGGCTTCGACGCCTGCAGCTTCGCGACGAGGGCATGCGGCTCCCCCTCGGCGAGCTGCCAGTGGATCTCCGGGGTCGAGGGGGCATTGGGCAGGGCCTTCAGCACCGCGCTCGGATCCTTCTCCCGGGAGAGCACTTCCAGCAGGCGCGCGCCGCCATACAGGGCGTCGTCGAACCCGTACCAGCGCTCCTTGAAGAAGGTGTGCCCCGACATCTCGCCGGCGAGCAGGGCGCCGGTTTCGCGCAGCTTCGCCTTGATGAGCGAGTGGCCGGTCTTCCAGATGACCGGCTTGCCGCCATGGCGCTCGATGTAGGGCGCGAGCAGCCGCGTGCTCTTCACGTCGTAGATGATCTCGGCGCCGGGGTTGCGCGACAGCACGTCCTTCGCGAGCAGCATCAGCTGCCGGTCGGCGAAGATGTTCTCGCCGTCCTTCGTCACCACGCCGAGGCGGTCGCCGTCGCCGTCGAAGGCGAGGCCGAGCTCCTCGCGTCCCTTCTTCACGGTGTCGATCAGCTCGACCAGGTTCTTCGGCTGCGCCGGATCCGGGTGGTGGTTCGGGAACGTCCCGTCCACTTCGCAATAGAGCTCGGTCACCTCGCAGCCGAGCCGCCGATAGAGACGCGGCGCGAGCATGCCGGCTACGCCGTTGCCGCAATCGACGGCGATGCGCATGTGCCGCGCCAGCTTCACGTCGCCCGCGATGCGCTCGACATACGCGTCGAGGATGTTCGCCTCGCTGCGCTTGCCTTTCCCGCTCTTCACATCGTTCTTCTCGATGCGCGTGCGCAGCGCCTGGATGTCATCGCCGTAGAGGGTTTCCCCCGCGACCACCATCTTGAGGCCGTTGTACTCCGGCGGGTTGTGCGAGCCGCTGACGGCGACGCAGCTGCCGCAATTCAGGTGGTAAGCCGCGAAGTAGGCGAGCGGCGTCGGTCCCATGCCGATGTCGATCACGTCGGCGCCGGCGGCGAGCAGGCCTTCGGTGAGCGCGGCGACGAGCTCGGGGCCGGAGAGGCGGCCGTCGCGGCACACCGCGAACCTCGGTGCTTTTCGCTCGATGCCGAGGGAGCCGAGCGCGCGGCCGATCTCGCGGGTGACCGCGGGCGTCAGGCTGGTCTCGACCACGCCGCGGATGTCGTAGGTGCGGAAGATTTCGGTGGGCAGTTTCACTTGCGGAAAAAGTCGATGAGCCTGCGGGCGAGCCATGCGCCGGGGAATCCGACATGGCCGCCGCGGGGCGGGAATTCTAGCAACACGCACGGCGCGGCGCGTTGCGCGGCCGCGACGAGCGCCTGCTCCGGCAGGAACGGGTCGTTGCGCGCGTTCAGCACGAGCGTCGGCACGGCGACGTGCTGCAGCCACGGTCCGCTCGACGACGAGCTCCAGTAATGGTCCACGCCGCGGAAGCCGTGCAGCGGCGCCGTGAAGACGTCGTCGAACTCGCGGAAGGTGCGCGAGGCGGCGAGGCGCGCGCGGTCGAAGATGCCCGGAAAGCTCTCTAGCTTGGCGAGCGACTTCGGCTTCAGCGTCGAGAGGAACATGCGCGTGTATAGCAGGCGGTTGAGGCCGCGGTCTAGCGCGTGCCCTGCGGCGGACAGATCAAGCGGCGCCGAGATCGCTGCCGCGCGCCGCACCAGACCCTTGGCATCGTGATTTCTTTCTCCGAGCCACTTCAGCAGCGCGTTGCCGCCCAGCGAAACACCGATCGCGTCGATGGGCGGCGAAAACCGGCGCAGGATCCAGTCGACCTCCGTGCTGTCGCCCGAGTGGTAGGCGCGTGGCAGGCGATTGGCCTCGCCCGAGCAGCCGCGCCAGTGCGGGATGGCGACGCGCCAGCCGGCCTCGGGCAGCGCGCGCGCGAGGAGGCGCGCGTAGTGGCTGTCGGAGCAGCCCTCCAGGCCATGGAACAGCACCGCCAGCCGCTCGCCGTCGCCGGCGAAGTCGACATCGATGAAATCGCCGTCCGGCGCCTCCCAGCGCTCGCGCCGCAATGCCACGCGCGGCGGCGGGAAGAGCGCCGCGCGAATCGTTTCGAGGTGACCGATCAATGCAGCGTCTTGGGTCCCGTGTCGCGCGGCTGCGGCTGCTGCGGCTGCTGCTGCGACTGCGCCGGGGCCGGCGAGGCGTGGTGCACGATCATGCGCCAGCCGGCGGCCGTGCGCAGGTACACGTTGGTGGCGACGACCGGCAGCGGCGGCGTGTCGCGGCGCGCGGCGCCTTCGAGCGTGAAGTTCTCGTGCACGCTGTGCACGGCGAGCATCATGGCGCTGATCGCCACCTGGTTCGTGATGTGCACGCGCGCGCGCGGGCCGCTCGAGAAGATCCGCGCCCAGCTCTCGCGCACCTGGTCCTGGCCGGTGAGGCGCGGCCCGGCCGGATGCACGCAGACGATGTCCTCGTCCTCGGCCCAGACCGCCATCATGCCGTCCAGGTCGCAGCGCTCGAGCGCCTCGTAGAACGCGTTCTCGGCATCCTGGGCGGTGGGGAAGATCCTGGTGCTCACAGCTTGCCGACCTCCGACAGAACCTGGTCCACGGTGATTTCGCGCATGCAGCGAAAGTGCCCGAGCGGGCATTCGCGCTGGAAGCACGGGCTGCACTCGGGCCTCAGCCACAGCACGCGCGCCTGGCTCGATTGCGGCGGCGTCTTTTCCGGGCTGGAAGAGCCGAACAGCGCGACCAGCGGCCGGCCGAGCGCGGCGGCGACGTGCATCAGGCCCGAATCGTTGGTGACGACGTACCGCGCGCCGGCGATGAGGTCGATCGCCTCGTCGAGCGTGGTCTTGCCGACCAGGTTCCTGCCGTCGACGCCGGCCGCCGCACCTTCGTCGTTGCGGGAGCCGAGCAGCACAGTAGGGATGGACACCCTTCTGGAAAAATCCGCGAAGTAGGGCCAGCGCTTCGCCGGCCCGTACTCGGCGCCGGGGCAGAGCACCGCGTAGGGCCGTTGCAGTTCGAATTTGCGGCAGGTCGCGGCCACCTGGGCCTCGTCGACCTTGAGGCACGGCTGCGGCAGCGGCTGCCGGGGCTCGTCGCCGGGGGCCTCGGAGAGGCGCGCATAGTGCTCGCGCATGCGCCGGTCGGGCTGGCGATAGAGGCGGTTCAGCAGCCCGTAGCGCGACTCGCCGACGTAGCCGCTGCGTACGGGAATATGCGCGAGGAGGGGCACGATGGCCGACTTCCAGCTGTTCGGCAGGACGATCGCCTCGTCATAGCGGCCTTTCAGCGCGCGGCCGAGCTTCCAGCGGCTGGCGAGCTGCAGCAGGCCGTGGCGGAACGGCACGGGAATGACTTCGTCGACCTCGGGCATGCGTCGCGCGACGGGGGCGACCCATTCGGGGGCGAGGACGTCGAGCTTCGCGCCCGGGCGCTTCTCGCGCAGGCGCGCGAGCAGGGGCTGCGCCATCAGCGCGTCACCGATCCAGTTCGGCGCCACTATGAGGATTCGCTGCACGAACCCTCAGTGTCCTTTAACGGGCGCCCCTTTGTAAACGTACAAGGTGCCGCAGTACGGGCAGCGCGATTCGCCTTCCTTCGCCACGTCGAGGAACACGCGCGGATGGCGCGACCAGAGCGGCGAGCCGGGCAGCGGGCAATGCAGCGGCAGCTGCTTCTCCGTGACCTCGACCTGTTTCGACTGGTCGGCAGCGCTCATTTCTTTCCCTTCACCGGCGTGAGCCAGGCGCGGCGCTTCCTGTCCTTGCCGGTGACCACGTCGAAGAACGCCTTCTGGATCGCCTTGGTCACCGGCCCGGCGCTGCCGGCGCCGATCTGGCGGCCGTCGAGCTCGCGGATCGGCGTCACCTCGGCGGCGGTGCCGGTGAAGAACGCCTCGTCGGCGATGTAGATGTCGTCGCGCGTCAGGCGCTTGGCGCGCACCTCGTAGCCGAGCTCGGTGGCGAGCTCGATGACGGAGGAGCGCGTGATGCCGGTGAGCGCCGAGGTGAGCTCGGGCTCCCAGATGCGGCCGTCCTTGACGATGAAGATGTTCTCGCCCGCGCCCTCGGCGACGAAGCCGTCGACGTCGAGCAGCAGCCCTTCGTCGTAGCCGTGCTGGGTCGCCTCCAGCGTCGCCAGCACCGAGTTCGGATACGTGCCGGACATCTTGGCGCGCGCCATGGTGACGTTGATGTGGTGCCGCGCGTAGGAGGAGGTCTTCACGCGGATGCCTTTCTCGAGCGCGTCGGGGCCGAGGTAGGCGCCCCACGGCCAGGCGGCGATGGCGACGTGCACGCGGGCGCCGATGGGCGAGACGCCCATCTTCTCCGAGCCGTAGAACGCGATCGGGCGGATGTAGCACGCCTCGTGGCCGTTCTCGCGCACCACCCCGAGCTGCGCCTCCATCAGCTTCTCGCGCGTGAACGGGATCTTCATCATGTAGATGTGCGCCGACGAGAAGAGGCGATCCGTGTGCTCCTTCAGGCGGAACACCGCCGTGCCGATCGCCGTCTTGTAGGCGCGCACGCCTTCGAACACGGCGAGGCCATAGTGCAGCGAGTGGGTGAGGACGTGGGTGTTCGCCTCGCGCCACGGCACCAGCTTGCCGTCGTACCAGATCCAGCCGTCGCGGTCCGCCATCGAGAGCGGCGCGCCCTTGGCGGCCGCTTTTGCCTTTGCCATCGTTCGAGTTCTCCGAGGAAGGCGCGATTCTAAACACAAGCGGCGAAAATACGCGATAGTGTTAACATCATTGTTAATCATGGACCGCGTGTTCGCAGCCCTCGCCTCGATGCCGCGCCGGCGCATCCTCGCCTTCCTGTCGCAGACCGCGCTCTCCACCGCCGACCTCGCCGAGCGTTTCTCGGTCAGCCGGCCGGCGATGTCGCGCCACCTGTCGGTGCTCGAGCGCGCCGGGCTGGTGAGCGGCGCGCGCCAGGGACAGCGCGTCCTCTACCGGCTGAACCGCGACACGCTGCTCAACGCGCTCGCGCGCTTCGCCTCGGAGGTCGACGGGCCGCTGCGCCGCGAGCCGCGCAATGCCCTCTAGAAAAGGAAAACGCCGATGAACAGCTTTCGCTTCTCCCACCTCGCGCGGCGCATCGCGCTGGTCTCCGGCCGGCCGTCCGTCTTCATGCTGGCGCTCGCCGCGGTGGCGCTGTGGGCGCTGAGCGGGCCGCTCTTCGGCTTCAGCGACACGTGGCAGCTGGTCATCAACACCTCCACCACCATCATCACCTTCCTGATGGTGTTCCTGATCCAGAACACGCAGAACCGCGACACCGCCGCGATCCAGCTGAAGCTCGACGAGCTGATCCGCGCCACGCGCGGCGCGCATAACGCCCTCCTCGACCTCGAGGAGATCGAGGACGAGCTGCTCGAGCGCTACCTGAAGACCTACCGCGCGCTCGCCGCCGCGTCGCGCAAGAAGATCGAAGAGGGCAAGCTCGACACCGACACGCCGGAGGTCAAGACGGCGCCGAAGGAATGACGCCCCAGAGCTCGCGCACCGCCTCGACGAGCAAGGACACGTCGGCGGCCGGCACGCGGGCATAGGCGGCGCCGTTGAGGCGCAGCGCGTGCTGCAGCCGCCGGTAAGTCCGGTAGGCATCCTGGCACTTCGCGGCGAGTTCCCTCGGCAGCAGGCCGAGCTCGGCCGCCATGCCGAGGAGCGCGATGTTGCCGAGGTTCCGGGTGAGCTCGGGGTGGCGCGAGGCGTGCGCCAGCACGAGAAACTGCACGACGAACTCGATGTCGATCATCCCGCCGCGGTCGTGCTTCACGTCGAAGAGATCGCTCTGGTTGGGATGGGCGCGGTGCAGCTTGTCGCGCATGCCGGCGATCTCCCGGGCGAGCGGCGCGATCTCGCGTGGACGGGTGAGGATGTCGTGGCGGATGCGCTCGAAAGCCTCGCCGACCGGGCGGTCGCCGGCGCAATAGCGGGCGCGGGTCAGCGCCTGGTGCTCCCAGACCCACGCGTTTTCGCGCTGGTACTGCTCGAAGGCGCAGACGTTGGAAACGAGGAGTCCCGATGCGCCGCTGGGCCGCAGCTCGAGGTCCGTCTCGAAAAGGATGCCGGAGGTCGTGCGACTGCTGAGCCAGGTGTTGAGCCGCTGCGCGAGGCGCGCATAGACCTCGCCGGCACGCTCGTCGGGATCCTCGAAAAGAAAGATGATGTCCAGGTCCGACGCGTAGCCGAGCTCCTTGCCGCCGAGCTTGCCGTAGCCGATGACGGCGAAGGGCGGCGCGTCCGGCCGGTGCTTGCGCGGCAGGTCGGCCCACACGCACTCCATGGTCAGCTCGAGCATGAGATCCGCGAGCGCCGACAGGTGGTCGGCCAGCCGCTCGACCGTCAGGAGTCCGGCGAGGTCCTGCGCGAGCAGGCGAAACACCTGCGACTGGTGCGCCTCGCGCAGCAGGTTCATGCGCACCTCGGTGTCGCCCGCGTTTTCCGCCAGCCGTGCGCGCACATTGGCCGCGAAGGAGGAAAGGTCGGGCGGCGCGTAGAGCAGCCGGTCGTCGAGCAGCTCGTCGAGGAGCAGCGGGTGGCGGGTGATGAACTCGGCCGCCCAGCTCGACGCGCCGATGATGCGCGCCACGCGCTCGAGCGCCTCGGGATGCTCGGCGAGGAGGGCCAGGTAGGCGGCGCGCGCGGCGATCGCTTCCAGGAGCGCGATGCCGCGCACCAGCGTCGCTTCGGGGTCGGGCGTGCGCGTTGCCGCCCTGGCGAGCGCCGGCACGACCCGGTCGAGCCGGCGGCGTGAATCCTCCGGCAGCGCTACGTACCGCTGGCTCGCACGCAGCGCGGCGAGGCGCGGGTGGTCGGGCCAGGCGTCCTCTTCCGCGGCGCGCTCGGCGAAGATGTTGCCGAAGTGCCGGGTGACGGTCGCGCGGTGTCGGTCGAGCTCGGCGCGGAGCGATGGCCAGCCGGCGAACCGCATCATCTGTGCGAGGCGCGCCTGGTCTTCGGCGTCTTCCGGCAGGTCGTGGCGTTGCGCGTCGTCGAGGTATTGCAGGCCGTGCTCGACGCGCCTCAGGAACACGTATGCCGCGGAAAGCTCCTCCGCCGCCGCGGCGGGCAACAGGTTTTTCTGGGCAAGCGCCGCGAGCGCCGGGAGCGTCGGCCGCACGGTGAGCGCCGGATCGCGCCCGCCCCGGATGAGCTGCAGCGCCTGGGCGACGAACTCGACCTCGCGGATGCCGCCCGGGCCGAGCTTGACGTGCTCCGCGAGCTCCCGCCGCTCGACGTCGCGGCGCACCTCGGCATGCAGCTCGCGCATCGCGCTCAAGCTCGCGTAGTCGAGGTATTTGCGAAACACGAACGGGCGCACGATGGCGTCCAGCTCGCGGTGATGGTCGCCGGTGAGCGGGCGTGCCTTCAGCCACGCGTACCGTTCCCAGGTGCGGCCCTGCGTGACGAAGTAGTGCTCGAGGAAGTCGAAGCTGCAGACCAGCGGCCCGGATTCGCCGTAGGGACGAAGCCGCATGTCGACGCGGAACACGAAGCCGTCTTCGGTGGTCTCTGAAAGGAGCCGGATCAGGCGCCGGGCGGGTCGCTCGAGCGCCTCGGCGCGCTGAGGATCGGGATGGAGGAATACCAGGTCGACGTCGGAGGAGACATTCAGCTCGCGGCCGCCGAGCTTGCCCATGCCGACCACGATGAGCTCGGGGATCTCGAGCCAGGCGAGTGCCGCGGCGATGGTTGCCTCGGCGAGGTCGGTCATGGCCGCGCAGACTTCCTCCAGCGGAGCGCTTCCCGCGAGGTCGCGCGCCATCTCGCGCAGGACGACGCGCTCGCGCAGCTCGCGCAGCCGCCGCTTGAACGCGGTCTCGTCCTCGCCCTTCGCGCCGTGCAGCGCCTCGTCCATCTCGGCACGCGTAAACGCGGCGCCGGAAAGCCCGGCGGCGAGCGCCGGCCGCGCCGCCAGCCGACGGGCGGCGAAGCGGGAAACTCGAGCGGGATCAATCGGCTGCGACATTGCGGATTAGAATGCCGTGTAGGGAGTTCATTTCCAATATGAAGCGACTGTGGCGGACGCTAGAAGGACTCGCCTGGGGGACGTTTTTCCTCCTCGCGGCGCTGGTCCTCGGCCTGCGCTACGGCGTCCTGCCGCAGGTCGAGCGCTACCGCGCCGAGATCGTCGAGGGCGTGTCGCGCACCGTCGGGCTGCCCGTCAGGATCGGCCGCATCGAGGCGGAGTGGAACGGGCTGCGTCCGCAGCTGAATCTTTCCGACGTCCGCATCTTCGACGCCGAAGGCCGCGAGGCGCTCCAGGTGTCGTCGATCGAGAACATTCTCTCATGGCGCTCGCTCGCCCACGGCGACCTGCGCCTGCACGCGCTGCACATCGAAGGCCCGAAGCTCACCGTGCGGCGCGACGCGGCCGGCGCCTTCTACGTGGGCGGCGTGAAGCTCGCCATCTCCGGCGGCTCCGGCAGCTTCGGCGACTGGCTCTTCGACCAGCGCGAGATCGTGGTGCGCGGCGCGCAGGTGGAATGGCGCGACGAGCAGCGCGCGGCGCCGCCGCTCGTCTTCACCGCCATCGACTTGCGCCTGACGAACCGCGGCGACGATCATTCCATCGGCCTCGTCGCGCGGCTGCCCGGCGAGCTCGGCGCGCCTTTGAAGGTGAGCGCGGAGCTGAACGGCGACACGCTCGCGCACCTCGACGGCTGGAACGGCAAGGTCTACGGCGAGCTCGGCTACACCGACGCCGCGGCGTGGCGGGCGTGGATCGACTATCCGTTCGAGATCCATCGCGGCACCGGCGCGCTGCGCGCGTGGACCACGATCGTCGCCGGCGTGCCGCGCGAGGTCAGCGCCGACATCGCGCTGAGCGACGTCGCCGCGACGCTGGCGCCCGACCTGCCGGCGCTCGAGGTGGCTTCGACCAGCGCGCGCATGCATGCGCGCCGCACCGATGCCGGCTACGAGCTGGAGGTGCGCAGGCTGGAGCTCACGCCGGAGGGCGCAGCGCCGCTGAAGCCGATGGACTTCCAGCTCGCCTGGCGCGCCGACGGCGGCGTTGCCGCCGCGAACGCGCTCGAGCTCACGCCGCTTGCACGCGTCGCCGAGTCGCTGCCGCTTCCGCTCGCCCTGCGCCGCGCCGCGCTCGAGCTCGAGCCGCGCGGGCAGCTGACCGACGCCCGCCTCGAATGGCGCGGCGCGCTGTCGGCGCCGGAGAGCTATCGCGCGGTCGCGCGCTTCGCCGACCTCGGCCTGAGCCCGCGCGAAATGGTGCCGGGATTCGCCCGTCTCGCCGGCACGTTCGAGGCCTCGGAGTCGGGCGGCCGCGTGCACCTGGATGCGCGCGCGGCCGAGGTGCAGCTGCCGCGCGTGTTCCCCGAGCCGCGCACGGTGTTCGACACCTTCAGCGGCGAGATCCAATGGCAGCGCGACGGCGAGCGCCTGCGCGTCGACATCCCGTCGCTCACGCTGGCCAACGCCGACCTGAGCGGCAACCTTTTCGGCAACTACACCTACGACGGCGCGGGCCCCGGGCGCATCGACCTGACGGCCGCGTTCAACCGCGCCGACGCGAAGAACCTCGCGCACTACCTGCCGCTCGGCGCGCTGATGGGCGAGAAGACGCGCGCCTGGCTCGCGCGCGGCATCGTCGCCGGGCAGGCGAGCGAGGTCGAGGTGCGGCTGCAGGGCGACCTCGCCAGGTTTCCCTTCGACGGCCCGGAGCCGGGCCGCTTCCGCGTCGCGGCGCGCGTTCACGACGGCGAGCTCGACTACGCCGAAGGCTGGCCGCGCATTCGCGGCATCGACGCCGAGCTCGTCTTCGAGGGCGACCGGATGGACATCACCGGCCATGCCGGCACGATCCTCGGCGCGCGGCTCGCCGGCGTGAAGGTCGCCATCCCGCACCTGCGCGACCGCGGTCTGCGGGTGCACGTGAGCGGCGAGGCGCGCGGGCCGACGGCGGAGTTCCTGCGCTTCCTGCAGGAATCGCCGCTCAGGAGCTCGGCCGGCCGCTCGACCGCCTCGCTCGCCGCCGCCGGCGAAGGACAGCTCAAGCTCCGCCTCGAGCTGCCGATTGCAGACCTCGAGACCACCAAGGTCGCCGGCGAGTACGAGTTCACCGCCAATCGCCTTACGCTGACTTCCGACCTGCCGCCGCTCGAGGATGCCACCGGCAAGGTGGCGTTCACGGAGGCAAGCCTGTGGGTGCCGCAGGTTCGCGCCCGCATCTTCGGCGGGCCGGTCACCGTGGCCGGCGGCACCAAGGCGTCCGGGCAGATCGACTTCCAGGCGCGCGGCGAAGCGCAGCCGGCGGCGCTCGGGCCGCTCTTCGATCATCCGCTGCGGCGCTCGCTCGCCGGCTCGGCGCCTTATACGGCCACGGTGAGCCTGCGCAACGGCCTGCAGCGCGTGGCGGTGGACAGCTCGCTCAGGGGCGTGACGAGCACGCTGCCGCCGCCGTTCGAAAAAGCCGCGGCCGAAACCCTGCCGCTGCACGTCGATTTCGTGCCGGGCGAGAGCGGCGCGACGCAGCGCATCGGCGTCACGCTCGGCCGCGTCGCGGCTGCCGAGCTCACGCGCCGGCGGCAGGGCGACGCGATGCAGCTGCAGCGCGGCTCGATCGGGTTCGGCCCGGTCGCCGGCCAGGCGCTGCGGCAACCGGAGCGGCGCGGCATCCTCGTCTACGGCTCGCTCGCTTCGTTCGACGCCGACCGCTGGCGCGCCCTGATGGGCGACGACAAGGGTGAAACGCTGCCGACGGTGCTCGAGCTGCGCATCGGGCGCCTCGATGTATCCGGGAAGCGCATCAACAATCTCGCGCTGCGCGGCTCCGTCGATGCGGCCGGCTGGGCGGCGACGGTGGACGCCGACGAAATCGCCGGCCAGCTCAACTACACCCGCCAGGCGGGCGGCAAGCTCACCGCGCGGCTGCTGCAGTTCACGGTGCCCGAATCGCTCGACAAGGAGAAGCGCGCTTCGACCGCGAAGCCGTCCGACCTGCCGGCGGTGGACCTCGTCGCCGAGCGCTTCACCTTGCGCGGCAAGCCGCTCGGGCGCGTGGAGCTCGTCGGGCAGAAGAGCGGCAGCGACTGGCGCATCGATCGCCTCGCCATCCTCAATTCCGACGCGACCTTCCTCGGCACCGGGCGCTGGCGCGACGGCGTGGTGACCACGAGCGAGCTCGAGTTCCAGCTCGACGTGGCCGAAGTCGGCCAGTTCATGTCGCGCGTCGGCTATCCGAGGACCGTCATGGGCGGCAAGGCGGACATGCAGGGTGCGCTGCGCTGGAACGGCGAGCTCACCTCGCTCGATTATCCGAGCCTCGCCGGCGACTTGAAGATGAAGGCCGAGGACGGCGAGTTCCTCGAGATCGATCCCGGCCTCGGCAAGCTGATCTCGCTCATGAACCTGCAGGCGCTGCCGCGGCGCATCGCGCTCGACTTCCGCGACGTCTTCTCGAAGGGATTCCGCTTCGACCGCATCGAGGCGAACGCCCGCCTGGACCGCGGCGTGATGGACATCAGCGAGTTCCGCATGCGCGGACCGGCGGCGGAGGTGGTGACCTCGGGCAAGGTCGACCTCGCCAGCGAGACGCAGGACCTGCGCGTGCGCGTCGTGCCGAGCCTCGGCGGCTCGGCGGCCACCGCGGTCGCCATCGTCAACCCGGTCGCCGGCGTCGCCGCCGCGGTGGCGCAGCAGATCCTGAAGAATCCGCTCGGGCAGATCTTCGCCGCGGAATTCAGCGTGAGCGGCGGCTGGGCGGAGCCCAAGGTGGCGCGCCTCTTCACGCCGGCGGCGCCCAACCCCATCGCCCAGCCTTGAGCAAGACGCGCGTCGCCGCCTTGCAGATGGTGTCGGGCCCGGAGGTCGGCCCCAACCTCGAGGCGGCCGGGCGGCTGATCGCGCGGGCGGCGCAAGAGGGCGCCCGCCTCGTCGCGCTGCCCGAGAACTTCTACATCATCGGGCGCCACGAGGCCGACAAGGTGAAGGTGCGCGAGCCCGACGGCTCGGGCCCGATCCAGGATTTCCTCGCGCGTGCCGCGCGCACGCATCGCGTCTGGATCGTCGGCGGCACGGCGCCGATCGCCTGCGAAGACGCGAACCGCATCCGCAGCGCCTGCCTGGTATATGACGACAGCGGCCGGCGCGTCGCGCGCTACGACAAGATGCATCTCTTCCGCTTCAGCGCGGGCGACGAGCGCTACGACGAGACGCGCACCGTCGAGCACGGCACCGCGCCGCTCGCCCTCGAAAGCCCCTTCGGCCGGCTTGCCCTTTCGGTTTGCTACGATGTGCGCTACCCCGAGCTCTATCGCTCGCTCGGCGAGTTCGATGCCCTGTTCGTTCCTTCCGCCTTTACCGTCCCGACCGGCGCCGCGCACTGGGAAACCCTGCTGCGCGCCCGCGCCATCGAGAACCAGGCCTATGTCGTCGCGCCGGCGCAGGGCGGCACGCACGCGGGCGGGCGGCGCACCTATGGCCACACGATGATCGTGGATCCATGGGGCGAGATCCTCGCCGTGCGGGAAGAAGGCGAGGGCGTCGTCGCCGCCGAGATGGATCTTGCGCGCATCCGCGAGGTCCAATCGTCATTGCCCGCGCACGCCAACCGGAGAATGCATTGATTCTTGAGACTGCCACCACCACGCTCCTCGAGCCCTTCGACCTGGAGAGCCGCAAGCTGGAGCGCATCTTCGGCACGCTCGCCGCGCGCAAGGTCGACTACGCCGACCTCTACTTCCAGTACTCGCGCTCGGAGGGCTGGAGCCTCGAGGAAGGCATCGTCAAGTCGGGCAGCTTCAACATCGAGCAGGGCGTCGGCGTGCGCGCCGTGTCGGGCGAGAAGACGGCCTTCGCCTATTCCGACGAGATCAGCTTCGACGCGCTCGAGGACGCCGCCAAGGCGACGCGCGCCATCGCGTCGGCCGGGCAGGCTCGCGTCGTCAAAGCCGGCTCGCGCCAGCTCCCCACGCCGCTGTACGGCGCGATCGACCCCATCGCATCGCTGCCGTCGGAAGCCAAGGTGGCGTTGCTGGAAAAGATGGAGCGCAAGTGCCGCGCGCTCGATCCGCGCATCACGCAGGTGATGGCAAGCCTCGCCGGCGAATACGAAGTGGTGCTGATCGCGCGCGCCGACGGCAACATCGCCGCCGACGTGCGGCCGCTCGTGCGCCTGTCGGTCCAGGTGATCGCGGAGCAGAACGGGCGCCGCGAGACCGGCTCGGCGGGCGGCGGCGGGCGCACCGACTTCTCGCACTTCACCGGCGAAGTGCTCGACTCGTACGCGAAGCAGGCCGTCTCCCAGGCGCTGACCAACCTGGAGGCCCGGCCGGCGCCCGCCGGCACCATGACGGTGGTCCTCGGTCCGGGCTGGCCCGGCGTGCTGCTGCACGAGGCGGTCGGCCACGGCCTCGAGGGCGACTTCAACCGCAAGGGAAGCTCCGCGTTCAACGGCCGCCTGGGACAGCGCGTCGCCTCGCCGGGTGTCACCGTCGTCGACGACGGCACGCTGCCCGGTCGGCGCGGCTCGCTCACCGTCGACGACGAGGGCACGCCGAGCCAGCGCAACGTCCTCATCGAGGACGGCGTGCTGCGAGGCTACCTGCAGGACAGCCTGAACGCGCGCCTCATGAAGATGCCGCTCACCGGCAACGCGCGCCGCGAGTCGTTCGCGCATCTCACCATGCCGCGCATGACCAACACGTACATGCTGGCCGGTCCGCACGATCCGCAGGAAATCATCCGCAGCGTGAAGAAGGGCCTCTACGCCACCAACTTCGCCGGCGGGCAGGTCGACATCACCAACGGCAAGTTCGTTTTCTCCGCCGCCGAGGCGTACCTGATCGAGGACGGCAAGGTCACTCATCCGGTCAAGGGCGCGACGCTGATCGGCAACGGCCCCGATGCCCTGACGCGCGTCAGCATGATCGGCAACGACCTCGCGCTCGACACCGGCATCGGCACCTGCGGCAAGGAGGGCCAGAGCGTGCCGGTCGGCGTCGGCCAGCCGACGCTGAAGATCGACGGACTGACCGTTGGCGGCACGGGCTGAAGACCTCGTAGCGCAGGTCCCGGACGGCGCGCTGGTCGCGCTGCCGCCGGACTATTCGCTGCCGTCGATGGCGATGGTGCACGCGCTCATCCGCCGCAACGCGCGCGGTTTGAGGTTGCTGGGCGTCCCGGTGCTGGGGTTGTCGGCCGATCTCCTCATCGGTGCGGGCTGCGTCGCCGAAGTGCATTCGAGCGCCGTGTCGCTCGGCGAAGCGGGACTCGCGCCGCGCTTCAGCGAGGCGGCGGAGAAGGGCACGATCAAGGTCGTCGACTACACCTGCCCCGCGGTGCACACCGCGTTGCAGGCGACCGAGAAGGGCGTGCCGTTCATGCCGCTGCGCGGCGTGCTCGGCTCCGACCTGGTCGCCGGCCATGGCGACTGGCAGGTCGCGCAGAACCCCTTCTCCACCGCGAAGGATCCCATCCTGTACGTGGCGGCGATCGTTCCGGATGTCGCGCTGTTCCACGCGCGCTGGGCCGACGAAGCCGGCAACGTCTGGGTCGGCCGCCGCCGCGAGCTCGCCACCATCGCTCACGCCGCGCGCCAGAGCCATGTGACCGTGGAGTCGATCCGGCCGGGCGACATGCTCGAGGACGAGCTGCTCGCGCCGGGTGTCATCTCGTCCGTCTACATCACCGGCACCGCCGTCGCCGAGGGCGGCGCCGCGCCGCTCGGCGTGGCTGACCTCTACGCGATCGACGATGCGCATCTCGCGATGTACGCGAAACGCGCCCGCAGCACCGACGGCTTCCAGCAGTACCTGGACGAGTTCGTTTGGCAAGGACGGAAGAGCTCCTTGCCTGCGTGATCGCGCGGCTGATCGCCGACGCGAAACATATCGCGGTCGGCGCCGCGTCGCCCATCCCGGCCACGGCGTGCGAGCTGCTGCGCGCGCAAGGGAAGCCGATCCGCGTCACGCGCCTGCACAAGCGTTCGGGCAATCCGTTCACGGAAGGCTCGCGCGAGCTCTTCGATCTCGCCGGGCAGGGGCGCATCGACTACTTCTTCCTCGGCGGCGCGCAGATCGACGGCGAAGCGAACATCAATCTCGTCCGCGCCGAGGGGCGCCGTTTTCCCGGCTCCTTCGGCTCGGCATTCATGTACTTCACCTGCCGCACGATCCTCTTCCGCGAGGAGCACTCGCCGCGCGTGCTGGTGCCGAAGGTCGAGTTCGTCTCCGCCCCGGGCTGGAGCCCACCGGAGGTGGCGCGTCGCGGCGGGCCGGTGGCGCTGCTGACCGGCAAGGCGCTGTTCGCGTGGGACCGCGAGCGGCGCCGCTTCCGGCTGGAAAGCGTCCACGCGCCGCACACCATGGACGAGGTCCGGGCTGCAACTGGCTTTCAGTTCGATGACGGAACGGCGACGGCCACGCCAGCGCCCACTGCGGATGAGCTCGCGTTGCTGCGCAACACCGTCGCGCCGCGAATCGCCCCGGATTACCCCGACTTCGCCAAACGCGTATGGGATAAAGGGCAGGGGATAAACTAAGGGCATGAACGCTCCCGAGAAGGTCCGGCAGTACGACCGGGCGGCCCAGACGGTCGGCAACATCGTCCACCTCGAGCATTTCAACTGCTGTATCGATGACCAGCGCCTCGCGCAGCTGTTCTATGTCGTCGGCCTGGGCGCGACTCGGGACCCTTATATCTTCCCGGGGCTCGAGAACATCTGGCTCAACTTCGGCCGCACGCAGGTGCACATGCCGAGCCGCGCGGTCCCGCCGAAGACCGAGCGGCTGCGCGGCACCGCCGGCCTCGTCGTGCCGAGCCTCGAGGACCTGGCGAAGCGCCTGGATTACGCGGGCAAGGAGATGAAGCGCGTGGTCGGTGACGGCCGGCAGTTCTCCTACGCGGTGAAGAAGGACTGCATCGAGGCGACCGACCCATGGGGCACGCGCGTGCGCTGCCATGCGCCGTCGCCGGAGTACGGGCCCATCGAGCTCGGCATCGTGTATGTCGACTTCGACGTTCCGCCGGGCACGGCCGAAGGAATCGCGCGCTTCTATACCGAGGTGTTGCGCGCGCCCGCATCGGCACAAAAAGGCCGCGCCACCGTGGCCATAGGCCGCAACCAGAAGCTCCACTTCACCGAGACGAAGAGCGAGCTGCCGCCGTACGACGGCCACCACATCCAGGTCTACATCGCCGATTTCTCCACGCCGTACGAGTGGCTGAAGACGCGCGACCTGATCACCATGGAAACCGACGCCAACGAATGGCGGTTCCAGTGGCTGGTCGATCCGCGCGATGGCAGGAAGCTCTTCCAGATCGAGCACGAGGTGCGCAGCATGAAGCACCACCTTTTCAACCGGCCGCTCGTGAACCGCAACCACGGCATCACGAACATGACCTACCAGTTCGGCGCCGACGCGTTCCGGGGCATCGTCTGAACCGGGACAAGATATGGAACGACTACGCGGGGCCGCACGCGGACCTGCGCGAGGCGCTCGATCGCTTCGAGCGCGCCGGGGAGCTCTTGCGCATCAAGGGCGCGGACTGGAAGCTCGAGATGGGCACGCTCGCCGAGATCATCTACCGCGAGGCGAATCCGCCGGCGATCCTGTTCGAGGACATTCCCGGCTACCCGAAGGGCTTCCGCGCCATGTCGGGCGCGACGAACTCGGCGAAGCGCCTCGCCATCATGCTCGGCTTCCCGACGCCGTCGCATCCGCTCGACGTGGTGCGTGCCTATCGCGACCGCATGAAGACGCACAAGCCGATCCCGCCGCGCGTGGTGCAGGACGGGCCGGTGCTGCAGAACGTCGTCAAGTCCGGCATCGACGTGCTCAAGTTTCCGGCGCCGCTCCTCCACGAGCACGACGGCGGACGCTACCTCGGCACCGATGATCTCGTCATCATGCGCGATCCCGAGGAGGGCTGGGTCAACTGCGGCACCTATCGCTCCATGGTGCAGGCTCCCGACAAGCTCGGCCTGTGGATCTCGCCGGGCAAGCACGGGCGCCAGATCCGCGAGAAATACTGGAAGCAGGGCAAGCCCTGCCCGGTGCTCATCTCGTGCGGCCACGATCCGGTGCTGTTCCTCGCCGGCGGCAACGAGCTGCGCTACGGGCTATCCGAGTACGACTACGCCGCCGGGCATCGCGGCCTGCCGTACGACGTGATCGAGAGCGAGCTCTACGGCCTGCCGATGCCCGCGCATGCCGAGATCGTCATCGAGGGCGTGATGCATCCCGACGAGACGATGCCGGAAGGGCCGTTCGGCGAGTTCACCGGCTACTACGCCGGCGGCCGCTCGAACCAGCCGGTGGTGCGCGTCGAGCGCATCTACCACCGCAACGATCCGATCCTCGGCCTCGCCTGCCCGATGGTGCCGCCGTCGGACTTCTCGTATTCCAAGTGCGTGATGAAGGCGGGCATGATCTGGGACGAGGTCGAGCGCGCCGGCCTCGGCGGCGTGAAGGGCGTGTGGGTGCACGAAGCCGGCTGCGCGCGCATGTTCAACGTCATTTCCATCAAGCAGGCGTTCGCCGGGCACTCCAAGCAGGCGGCGCTGCTCGCGGCGAGCTGCCAGTCCGGCTCCTACCTCGGCCGCTTCGTCGTGGTGGTCGACGAGGACGTCGATCCCACGAACCTCGACGAGGTGATCTGGGCCATGTGCACGCGCTGCGATCCGGCCGAGGACATCGACATCGTGCGCCGCACCTGGAGCGGACCGCTCGACCCGCGGCTGCCGAAGGGCACGACGTGGAACTCGCGCGGCCTGATCGACGCCTGCCGGCCCTACGACATGCTGAAGGACTTCCCGCCGGTGGTGAAGGCGTCCGCCGAGCTGCGCGAGAAGGTGGCGCAGAAGTTCCGGGCTCAGTTGAAGAAAGACTGACATGGCGACGTTCCGGGTCGAGGTGATGGACTGGGCGCAAGCCCAGCCGCTCGCCGCGCCGATCCGGTTCGCCGCCTTCTTCGACGATTCGCGCCCCGGCATCGAGCTCGACGACGCGGATGCCGCCGCGGTGCACGCCGTGGCCTTCGACGAGGCCGGCAAGGCGATCGCCACCGGCCGGCTGCTCGCCGACGGCCGCATCGCGCCGATCGCGGCCGCCAAGGAATGGCACCGGCTCGGCGTCGACGCGGCGATCCTGGACGCGCTCCTCGCCCAGGCGCGTGAGCGCGGCTTCGCGGTGGTGACCGTCACGGCGCCGCTGCAGAGCGCCGAGCTCTATCGCGAGCAGGGCTTCGCCGCCGACGGCAAGATCTTCCAGGAGGCCGGCGTGCTGCAACAACCGATGCGAAAGACACTATGACCGCCATCACGCAGCCGGAGATCGACCAGCAGGTCTTCGACCTCTACGACGAGTATTGCCACGGCCGCATCGACCGGCGCGAATTTTTGAAGCGCGCGGGCGCCATCGGCGCCCTGGCGTTCGCGCTTTCGCTGCTGCCGGACTACGCGCGCGCCCAGACGATTTCGTTCACCGACTCGCGCATCAAGGCGCAGTACGTCACCTATCCGTCGCCCGGCGGCAATGCCGACCGAATCCGCGGCTATCTCGCCCATCCCGCGGGCAACGGTCCGTTCCCGGCCGTGCTCGTGATCCACGAGAACCGCGGCCTGAATCCGTACGTCGAGGACGTCGCGCGGCGCGCCGCGGTGGAAGGCTTCCTCGCGCTCGCGCCCGATGGCCTCTCGCCGCTCGGCGGCTATCCGGGCAACGACGATGACGGGCGCGACCTGCAGGCGAAGCTCGACCAGTCGAAGCTGCGCACCGACATGCTGAACGGCGCGCGCTTCGTGAAGACGCACAAGCTATCCAACCATAAGCTCGGCGCCACCGGCTTCTGCTGGGGCGGCGGCACCACCAACTGGCTCGCCACCGCCATGGGCGGCGACCTGCAGGCGGCCGCGCCGTACTACGGCGTCGCCGCCGCGACGAGCGAAGTGCCGAAGATCAAGGCGCCGCTCCTGTGCCACATCGCGCAGAACGACCCACGCGTGAACGAGACCTACCCGACCTTCGAGCAGGAGCTGAAGAAGGCCGGCGCGCGCTTCGAGGTGCACCAGTACCCGGGCACGCAGCACGGCTTCCACAACAACTCGACGCCGCGCTACAACGAGGCGGCGGCGAAGCTCTCGTGGGAGCGCACCATCGCCTTCTTCAAGCAGCACCTCGCCTAGGCTTTACTTCGACTTCGGCCCGATGAGGTTCGGGCCCTTGCCGCTCGTCTTCTCGTAGACGCCGTCGCCCGCCTTCTTGTACTTCGTGAGGCCGAGCTCCTTCACGCGGCTGTCGGAGGTCGAGTACTTGCCGCCGACCTTGACGGGGCTGATCAGGCGCTCGACCGGCTGCCTGCACGTCGGGCACTTCGTGAGCCTCGCGTCGGCGATGCGCTGGTGGACCTCGAAGCGGCCGTGGCAGCGGTCGCAATGGCCGGAGGTCGGCGCGTAGTCGTAGAGCGGCACGCGGCGAGGCTACCATGCGGCCATGGTCGAGACCGGAGCGGTGGTGCTCGTGGCGGCGCTCGCCGTGGGCTGGTGGGTTGGCCTGCGGCCCTCGAACGACCGCGACTGGCGCGCGGACGTGGCCCGGCTGGCGACGGCGCAGGTGCACGGCGATCGGGTCGCGGTTCGTAACGTCCGCAACTTCCGCTACCGCACGGTCGACGACTTCGACGAGCGCTGGGAGGAGCGCAGCTACGATCTCTCGCGCCTCGACGGCCTCGACATCTTCTTCATCGACTGGGGCCCGCGGCTCTACAACCACACCATCCTGAGCTGGTCGTTCGCCGACGGCCAGCGCATCGCCATCTCCGTCGAGGTGCGCAAGCGCCGGGACCAGGGCTACTCCGCCTGGAAGGCGTTCTTCCGCCAGTACGAGCTGGTCTACGTCGCGGCGGACGAGCGCGATGTCATCAAGCTGCGCACCAACTACCGGCGCGAGCAGGTCTACCTCTATCGCGTGACGACGTCGCGCGGCGCGGCGCGCTCGCTCCTCCTCGCCTACCTGGACGCGATGAACGAGATCGCGATCCGGCCGCTCTGGTACAACGCGCTCGTCGCCAACTGCACCACCGTCATCCGCCAGCGCGTGATCCACGCCGGCGGGCGGCTGCCCTTTTCCTGGCGCTACTTCGCCAACGCCTACCTGCCGCCGCTTCTCTACCGCCGGGGGCTCCTGGACCGCAGCCGCCCGTTCGAGGAGCTGAAGGCGATGGGCCATATCAACGAGCGGGCGTTGCAGGTGGCCGAAGGCGACGACTTCTCGAAGCGCATCCGTGAAGGCCTGCCGATGCCGCCGCTCGCGTGACGAAGACGATCCGGGCGGGCGTCCTCGACGTGGCGTACGAGGAGAGCGGGCCGTCGCACGGCACGCCGGTCATCCTGCTGCACGGCTTTCCGTACGACATCCACGCATACGATGAGGTCGCTCGCATCCTGGCCGGCGAAGGCCTGCGGACAATCGTCCCGTATTTGCGCGGCTATGGGCCGACGCGTTTCCGGTCCCGGGAAACGCCGCGTTCGGGCCAGCAAGCAGCGCTGGCTCACGACCTGCGCGATCTCATGGACGCGCTCGGCGTCCAGCGCGCGCTCTTGGGCGGGTTCGACTGGGGCGGGCGCTCGTGCTGCATCGTCTCGGCGCTGTGGCCGGAACGCGTGATCGGCGTGGTGCTCGGCGGCGGCTACACCATCCAGGACATTGCGTCCGCTGCGAAGCCCGTTCCGCCGGAGCGTGAGCTGCTCTGGTGGTACCAGTACTACATGCACGGCGAACGCGGACGCGCGGGCGTCGAGAACTACCGCTATGAGCTCGGCAAGTTGCTATGGCGCCTGTGGTCGCCGAACTGGAAGTTCGACGAGGCGACCTACGCGCGCACCGCGGAGTCATTCGACAATCCGGACTTCGTCGACGTGGTGGTGCACTCGTACCGCCATCGCTTCGGCCTCGTGCCGGGCGATCCGGCGGTCGAGGACACCGAGCGCCGCCTCGCCTCGCGGCCGAAGATCGATCTGCCGGCGATCGTCCTGCATGGCCACGACAACGGCGTCGTGCCGGTTTCGGGCTCGGAAGAAGACGCGAGAATGTTTACGGCCACCTTCGAGCGCCGTGTCCTGCCCGCGATCGGCCACAACGTGCCGCAGGAGGCGCCGGAGCAATTCGCCGCGGCCATCCTGCGGATTCGGCGTCAGGTTCAGAATTAAATTTTCGAACCTGACCCCGAATTAGCGCCAGCGAAGGAGCCAGTCCTCGAGCTTCTGCGTGGCGAAATTGGTGACGAAGCCGAGCGCGCCGAGCACGATGATGCCGGCGAAGATGTCGGCGCTGCGGAAAGCGCGCGCGGCGACGAGCATCAGGTAGCCGATGCCGGGCTGCGAGGAGAGCATCTCGGACGCGACGGTGACGATCAGCGCGATGGCGATCGACACGCGCATGCCGGCGAAGATGTGCGGCGCGGCGCCCGGCAGCTGGAATTTCCACGCTCGCTGCCAGGGCGTGAGGTTGAGGAGGCGGGAGACCTCCACCAGCCGCTGGTCCATGCTGCCGAAGCCGTGGATCGCGCCGAGGAGGATCGGCCATACGCAGCCGAAGGCGACGACGAACACGATCATCGCGTCCGAGAAGCCGAGGAGGAGGATCGCCGGCGGCAGGATCGCCGAGGCGGGCAGCGGCCGCAGGAATTCGGCGCTCGGCTGGAGGAGGCGCCGCCCGAGCGTGGACGAGGCGATGAGCGCGCCCAAGCCGACGCCCGCGACGCAGGCCGCGAGCCAGCCCGCGAACATGCGCCAGACCGTGTCGGCGAGCGGGGACCACAGCGCACCGGTGGTGATCCATTCCCATAGCTTGCCGAACGAGCGGTCCGGGCCGGGGAACCAGAGCGGGTTGAGGAGCTTCGCGTCGGCGGCCAGCTGCCACGCGATGAGCAGCGCGGCGAAGAACGCCACGCTGACCAGGGACCAGCCGATCCGCTTCACCGGTAGCGCAGCCACCGGCGCTCGAGGCGCTCGAGGCTCCAGTTCAAGAGGTACCCGATCACGCCGACCCACATCAGCGTCGCCCAGACGAGGTCCGCCTGCAGCGATTGCGCGGCCATCGTCATGGCGAAGCCCAGGCCGCGCGGGTTGGTGACGATCTCCGTCGTCACCGTCACGACGATCGCGATGCCGGCGGCGACGCGAATGCCGACGAGGATCGCGGGCAGCGCGGCGGGCAGCGCGAACTTGACGATGATCCGCGGGAACGAATAACCGAGCAGCTTGCCGACCTCGATCAGGCGCACGTCGACCGAGCGCACCGCCGAGATGGTGACGAGGAGGATCGGCCAGAAGCAGGCGAACGCCGCCACCCACGCGCTCATGTCGCGGCTGAAGCCGAAGAGGAGAAGCGAAAGCGGAATCAGCGCGACCGACGGGATGGGACGCAGCGACTCGATGGTCAGGCTCGCCGCTCGCTCGAGCGGGCGGAAAAGGCCGAGGATGGCGCCGAGCACGATGCCGGCGATCGCGGCCATGGCGAGCGCCTGGCCCGCCGCGGCGAACGTCTGCGCGGTCTGCGCGAGGAGCGTGCCGTCGGCGAGCGCCTTCGCGCCGGCGACGAAGAAGCGGCTCGGGCGCGAAAAACCATCCTCGGACAGCACGCCCATGCGGGATAGCACCTCCCACAGGACGAGCACGCCGCCCGGGATGATGGCGCCCATCAGTGGCCCAGGTGCTTGTACAACCGGTGGCGGTATTCCAGGAAGCGCGGGTCCTCGCGCGTCGCGAGCTGGTTGCGCGGGCGGGTGAGCTCGATCGACACGATCTCGGCGATGCGCCCGGGGTTGGCGGCGAGGGCGATGACACGGTCGCCGAGGTAGATCGCTTCCTCGAGGTCGTGGGTCACGAACACCACCGTGCGCCGCTCATCCTTCGCGAGGCGCGCCACCTCGTCCTGCAGCTCCTGGCGCGTGATCGCGTCGAGCGAGCCGAACGGCTCGTCCATCAGCAGCACCTGCGGCTCCTGCGCGAGGCAGCGCGCGATCTGCAGGCGCTGCTGCATGCCGCCGGAGAGCTGCGAGGGGAACTTGTCGGCGTGCGCGGCGAGCCGCAGCTTTTCCAGCAATGGACGGATGCGCTCGCCGTGCTCCGTGCGCGGGATGCCGCGCGCCTCGAGGGCGAGCGCGACGTTGCCCGTGACGGTGCGCCAAGGCAGGAGCGCGCGGGCGTAGTCCTGGAACACCACGGCGAGCTCGGTCTGAGGGCCGCGCACCTCGGCGCCGCGGAATGTCGCGCGGCCGGCGGAGATGGGCGCGAGGCCGGCGAGGGCGCGAAGCAGCGTGGTCTTGCCGCAACCCGAGGGGCCGACGAGGCAGACGAACTCGTGCTCCTGCACGTCGAAGCTGACGTCGCGCAGGATGGTCTGCGCGCCGTAGACGACGCCTACGCCTTGCGCTTCAAGCACTACTTACTGGAAGACGACCTGCTGTGCAGTCGCGGTGCCCTTGGTGACGCCGAAGTCCTTGAGGAGCTTCACCCAGAAATCGACGTCCTCGCGCTTCACGTCGACGGCGAAGGTCGGCAGCTTGATGCTCGCGGCGGCCGCCTCGGGCAGCTTGAGGTAGGTGACCTGCGTCTGGCGAGCCTCTGCTTCGTTCGACTTGATGTACGCCACCGCCTCGCGCAGCGCCTCGCGGAAGTCGCGCGCGGCTTTCGGATTCTTCTGCACGAAGTCGCGCATCATGATGTAGAAGGATTCGAGGTACGAGTCGGTGATGGTCGGCACCGCGACCTGGTAGCCGACCTTGGTCTGCTCCAGGCGCGTGATGAAGGGCTCGACCGGCACCACCAGGTCGACCTGGCTGCCCTTCAGGAGGTCGCCCATCTGCGCGAAGCCGGTCTCGACGTACGTCACCTGGTTGCGCGGCACGCCGTTGTTCTCGAGCCACTTCATCGCCACGACGTGGTTGACGCCGTTCAGGCCCGGCACGCCCATGCGCTTGCCCTTCATCTGGGCGGCGTTCCTGATGTTCGAGCCTTCGCGCGCCATCACGCTGATGGTCGGGTTCGACTTCACCTGGTAGGTCGAGGCGGCGACGATCTGCGTGTCGATGCCGCCTTCGACGGAGAGCAGGTACACCGGCGCGGTCAGCGTGCCGACCTGCATCGTGCCGCCGGCCATGGCGGCGGCGATGGTCGAGCCCTGCGGCACGGTCTGCAGCGTGACATCGAGGCCGCGCTTGGCGAAGAAGCCCTTGTCCTTCGCGACGAAGGCGGGCATGAAGGCGTTGGCCGGCGTGTAGCCGACGATCAGCTTGGTTTGAGCGGCGGCATGAGCCGAGAAAGCGGCGAGCGTCGCCGCGAGCAATGTGCGGAACATTGGGTTTCCTCCCTTGTCGGCGATGATAAGCGATGCGCCGATAATGAGAAGCCCATGTTCGAAGACCTGACCTACCGCACCATTGGCAGCGAAGCGGGCAGCGAAGCGCTCCTCGGCCGGTTCCATCGTCCCGCCGGCGGCCGCGTCGACACGCTGGTCGTCGAGGTCCACGGCGGCGCCTGGACGATGAACGACCGCACCACCAACGTCGCGATCCACCGGCATCTCGCCGAGCACGGCATCGCGGTGTTCGCGCTCGACTTCCGCCTCGCGCCGAAGCACCGCTACCCGGCGGCGATCGAGGACGTGAGCCACGGCATCCGCTGGGCGAAGGCCCGTTTCAAGCCGAAGCGGATCGGCGGCCTCGGCACCTCGAGCGGCGGGCAGCAGATCGTGCTCGCGGCGCTGCAGCCGGAGAAGTTCGGCGAGGACGCGAGCCTGGATTTCGTGGTCGCCTGCTGGCCGATCCTTGATCCGCTCGCGCGCTACCAGATGGCCAAGGCGAAGGGGCTGAAAACCCTGGTCGCTGCGCACGACGCCTTCTGGCCCGACGAGGCGGCCATGAAGGAGGGAAACCCGCAGCGGGTGCTGGAGCGCGGCGAGGCGACGGCGATGCCGCCGATGCTCATCCTGCAGGGCACGGCCGACGAGAACGTCGAGCACTTCCGCGCCGAGCGCTTCGCGGACGCCTATCGCGCGCGCGGCGGCTCGGTCGAGCTCGTCAAGTTCGACGGCCAGCCGCACACATTCATCGCGAAGGATCCGGGCTCGAGCGCATCGCGCGACGCGCTCGAGCGGATTGCCGCCTTCGTTCGCTTAAATGGGGACAGACCCTGATTAAAAAACAAATAGGGTCCGTCCCTATTTTCAGAAGCCTGCTTTCAGAACCCGATGGTCAGCCCGATGTTGAGAACGGGGTAGGCCTTGAACCGGTCGAGCTTGTCCTGCAGGGCCTGCTGCTCGCTCGCGGTCTGGCCTTGCAGCGCGCTGCACTGGCCGGCGCTCAGGCCGGAGCAGTTGGCCGTCAGCGTGGCCTTGGGCGTGCCCATGAACATCACGCCGAGGTCGGCGTAGAAATTCACGCCCGTGCCGGCCACGTTGCCGTAGCCGATACCGAGGTACGGGGCCGCGCTACGGCCGGACTCGACCCGGGCGTCGACGCTGCCCGGCTGTCCGTTCACCGTGCCGGTGGCGTCGTACTTGTTCTTGTTGAAGATGACGCCGCCGGAGATGCGGAAGAGCGGCCCGAGCGGATGGAAGTCGAGCAGGGCATTGAGGTTGGAGAGCTTGATGTCGCCCTTGTAGCTCGCGTTGGAGGTGTCGACGTCATGGCTGATGTTGCCGCCCGAATAGCCGACGCGCACGTCCAGCGTGGGGGCGACGTTCTTGGCGAGATCGATGCCGAGGCCGGTCGTGCCGATGCGTACGCCGACGCCCGCCGCCTGCGCGGTGCCGCACGCGGCCAGCGCTGCCGCGAAAACCAGAGCTTTCTTCATTCCTTATCTCCCGAAGGTAGGGGAGCCCAGTCTAAACCAGCGCCTTTGAACGGCTGAGGGGTTCTTCCACGCTCGTGCGCTGCGGAACGAGGCCACCCGGGCGGCCTGCGGCGGCGGATCATGGGGCACAATCGCCTTCGCAGGAGGAACCATGACGCTCAAGCAACTTCCGCTCAGGCTGCACCACCAGGCGTTCGCGGTGAAGGACCAGGAGCGCACGCGCCAGTTCATGGAGGACGTGCTCGGCATCCCGCTCGTCGCGACCTGGTGCGAGAAGGTGTACCGCTCCGAGGTGGGGCGCGAGGTGGAGTATTGCCACACCTTCTACGAGCTCGCCGACGGCGGCGCCATCGCCTACTTCCAGTACGCCGACGAGGAGTGCTGGGAGATGAACCGCTCCATCCCGGCCAAGCGCGGCGACGCCGGCGCCCTGCACAGCGCGTTCAAGGTCACGCGGGGGACGCAGGACGAGATCCGGCAGCGATTGAAGCGCGCCGGCATTGCGTTCCGCGAGATCGACCACGGCTACTGCTATTCGCTCTACCTCACCTCGCCCGACGACGTGCGCATGGAGTTCACCGTCGACGCGCCCGACGTGGAGAAGATCAACGCGATGCGCCGCGCCGATGCGCACCGGGAGCTGAAGCGCTGGCTGTCCGGCGATCGCCGCACCAACAACGAGGACCGGCCATGAAACGACGCACCTTCCTAGCGACCACCGCAGCCGCCCTGGCCGCGCCCGGCATCCTGCGCGCGCAGACCAAGGCGAACGTGCTGCGCTTCGTGCCGGAGGCGGACGTCGTCATCTTCGACCCGGTCACGACGCCGTCCTGGCAGACGCGCGACTACGCGTACCTCGTCTACGACACGCTCTACGGCATGGATGACCGCAACCAGCCGCAGCCGCAGATGGTCGAGGGCGCCAACACATCGGCCGACGGCCTCACCTGGACGCTCACCCTGCGCGATGGGCTCAAGTTCCACGACAACGAGCCGGTGCGCGCGCAGGACGTGGCGCCGAGCATCCGCCGGTGGGGAGCGCGCGACGCGTTCGGCCAGGCGCTGATGGCGGCGACCCACGAAATCGCGGCGAAGGGCGACCGGGTCGTCGAGATCAGGCTGAAGAAACCATTTCCCCTGCTGCCGAACGCGCTCGGCAAGACCATGGCCTACCCCTGCATGGTGATGCCGGAGCGGATCGCCAGGTCCGATCCGTTCAAGGCCATCACCGAGACCGTCGGCAGCGGGCCCTACCGCTTCGTCGCCAGCGAGCGCGTGCCCGGCGCGAAGCTCGTGTTCGAGAAGTTCGCCGGCTACCAGCCGCGGAAGAGCGGCAAGGCCGAGCAGACGGCGGGCCCCAAGGTGGCCCACTTCGACCGCGTCGAGTGGACCATCATGCAGGACACCGCCACCGCGGCGGCGGCGCTGCAGCGCGGCGAGATCGACTGGCTGCAGACGCCGAACAACGATCTCCTCCCGGTGCTGCGCTCGAACAAGAACCTCGTCGTGCGCACGATCCTGCCGACCGGGCTCATCGCCTACATGCGCTTCAACCACCTGGTGCCGCCGTTCGACAACCCGGCGATCCGCCGCGCGCTGATCGGCGCCATCGACCAGCGCGACTACATGATCGCCATCAACGGCGCCGACCAGAGCCTGTGGCGCGACGGCGTCGGCTATTTCGCGCCCACCTCGCCGTACGCGAGCAAGGCCGGCATGGAGAAGCTCACCGGCAAGCGCGACTACGCGAAAGTGAAGTCGGATCTCGAGAAGGCCGGCTACAAGGGCGAGAAGGTCGTGATGCTCGTCGCCGTCAACATCCCGTACCTGAAGATGATGGGCGAGGTGTCGAACGACGTCTTCAAGAAGATCGGCCTCAACGTCGACTACGTCGCCACGGACTGGACCACCGTCGTGCAGCGCCGCCAGAAGACCGAGCCCGCCGAGCAGGGCGGCTGGAACATCTTCTCGATCTACGACAACGGCGCGAACGAGCTCGATCCGGCGTCTCACCTCCTCCTGCGCGGCAACGGCAAGGAAGCGCAGTTCGGCTGGCCGACCATGCCGAAGATCGAGCAGCTGCGGAATGCCTGGTTCGACGCCAGGGCGACCGCCGAGCAGAAGAAGATCTGCGAGCAGATCCAGCTGCAGGCCTTCGAGGACGTGCCGTACATCCCGCTCGGCCAGTCCATCCCGCCCACCGCGTACCGCAACAGCATCACCGGCGTGCTCTCCGGGCATCCGTTCTTCTGGAACGTGCGGCGGCAAGCAGCCTGACAAAGAACTGGGCCCCCGCCTTCGCGGGGGCGACGGTCCCGGAAGCTTGATTCGCTATATCGGCAGGCGCATCCTCGCCACCATCCCCGTGATGGCGGTGGTGGCGGTCGTGGTGTTCGGGCTGCTGCATCTTTCGCCCGGCGACCCGGCGGCGATCATCGCGGGCGACCAGGCGACCACGCAGGAGATCGAGAAGGTCCGGGCGCAGCTCGGGCTCGACCGGCCGCTCGCGGTGCAGTTCGCCTCCTGGCTCGGCGAGCTTGCGCGCGGCGACCTCGGCCGCTCGATCTACGACGGCCAGCCGGTGGCGAAGATGATCGGGCAGCGGCTTGAGCCGACCATCGCGCTCGCGCTGTGCACGCTCGTCGTCTCGGTGCTGCTCTCCGTGCCGCTCGGCACCCTCGCGGCCTGGAAAGCCGGCACCTGGATCGACCGCGCGATCATGGGGTTCGCGGTGCTCGGCTTCTCCTTCCCCGTGTTCGTGATCGGCTACGGGCTGATCTATCTTTTCTCGCTCACGTGGGAGCTGCTGCCGGTGCAGGGCTATGCGTCGCCGGCGCAAGGCATCGGCGATTTCGTCGCGCACATGGTGATGCCGTCGCTCGCGCTCGGCTGGGTGCTCACCGCGCTCTTCGCGCGCATGACGCGCACCAGCATGCTGGAAGTCCTCGGCCAGGACTACATCCGCACCGCGCAGGCGAAGGGCCTCTCGACGGCGCGCGTGCTGGCGGGGCATGCATTGAAAAACGCGGCCGTGCCGATCGTCACGACCATCGGCATCGGCGTCGCGCTCCTCATCGGCGGCGTGGTGGTGACCGAGACCGTGTTCGCCATCCCGGGCGTCGGGCTGCTGACCGTGGACGCGATCCTGCGCCGCGACTATCCCGTGATCCAGGGCGTGGTGCTCGTCTTTTCGGCCGTGTACGTGCTCATCAACCTGGCCGTGGACCTGTCGTATGGGCTCTTCGATCCGCGCATTCGCTACTAGGCACCCGACGGCGCTGGCCGGCATCGTGCTGCTCGCGTTGCTCGCCGCCGCCGCGATCCTGGCTCCGCTCATCACGTACGCCGACCCGGCGGCCGTCGCGCCGGTCAAGCGCCTGCGCCCGCCGGGCGCGGAGTTCTGGTTCGGCACCGATCCGCTGGGACGCGATCTGTACAGCCGCGTCGTCTATGGCGCGCGCGTGTCGCTCTTCGTCGGCGGCATGGTGGCGCTGGCGAGCACGGCGATCGGCCTGCTGGTCGGGCTGGTGTCCGGGTTCAACCGCCTGGCCGACGCGGTGCTGATGCGCATCATGGACGGCCTGATGTCGATCCCGCCGATCCTGCTCGCCATCGCGCTGATGGCGCTCACGCGGGCGAGCATCGGCAACGTGATCCTCGCCATCGCCATCGCCGAGGTGCCGCGCGTGACGCGGCTGGTGCGCAGCGTCGTTCTCACTCTAAGGGAGCAACCGTTCGTCGAGGCCGCCCGCGCCGCCGGCACCCGCGGCTGGCAGGTCGTCGTGCGCCACATCCTGCCGAACTGCGTGCCGCCGCTCATCGTGCAGGCGACCTACATCGGCGCCTCCGCGATCATCATCGAGGCGATCCTGTCTTTCCTCGGCGCCGGCATGCCGCCCAACGTGCCGAGCTGGGGGAACGTGATCGCCGAAGGGCGCACGCTGTTCCAGGTGGCGCCCTACATCGTGATCCTGCCGAGCATCTTCCTCTCGCTCACCGTGCTCGCCGTCAACCTCATCGGCGACGGGCTGCGCGATGCGCTCGACCCGCGGCTGGCGAGGCGCATGTGATCCTCGAAGTCGACGGGCTGCAGACCCATTTCTTCACGCGCGACGGCGTCGTGAGGGCGGTGGACGGCGTGTCCTACGGCGTGGACCAAGGCGAGACGCTCGCCATCGTCGGCGAGTCGGGATGCGGAAAGAGCGTGAGCGCGCTCTCCATCCTGCGCCTGGTGCCGCCGCCCGGCCGGATAGTCGGCGGCGCCGTCCGCTTCCAGGGCCGCAACCTCCTGGAGGCGAGCGAGCGCGAGATGCGGGCGCTGCGCGGCAACCAGGTATCGATGATCTTCCAGGAGCCGATGACGTCGCTCAACCCGGTGTTGACGATCGGGCGGCAGATTGCCGAGGCCTTCGCGCTCCACGAACGGGTGTCCTGGAAACGGGCCATGGCGCGCGCGGCCGAGATGCTGCGCCTCGTGCACATCCCGGAGCCGGAGGCGCGCCTTCGCCAGTATCCGCACCAGCTCTCCGGCGGCATGCGCCAGCGCGTGATGATCGCCATGGCGCTCGCCTGCAACCCGAAGGTGCTGATCGCCGACGAACCGACCACCGCGCTCGACGTCACGATCCAGGCGCAGATCCTCGAGCTCATCCAGGAGCTGAAGGAAAAGCTCGGCACCGCGGTGATCCTCATCACCCACGACCTCGGCGTGGTCGCCGAGACGGCGCAGCGCGTGGTGGTGCTCTACGCCGGACGCAAGGTGGAGGAGGCAAGCGTAAGCGAGCTGTTCGCGAATCCACGGCACCCGTACACGCGGGGACTGATGGCGGCCATCCCGCGCCTCGGCGAGGAGGGCCGGCTGGTCGAGATCCCGGGCTTCGTGCAGGTGCAAGAAACCGGGTGCTCATTCGCGCCGCGCTGCCCGCGCGCGAGCGAGCGCTGCCGCGGCGAGGCGCCGCCGCTCGAGGAAGCGGCGCAGGGCCATCGCGTGGCGTGCTGGCACCATGCTTGAAGTCGCCGGGCTGAAGAAGCATTTCCCGCTGAAGGGCAAGACGCTGCGCGCGGTCGACGGCGTCAGCTTCGCCATCGGCGAAGGCGAGACGCTGGGCCTCGTCGGCGAATCGGGCTGCGGCAAGTCGACGGCGGGCAAGGCGATCCTGCGCCTCATCGAGCCGACGGCGGGGACGATCCGCCTTCGCGGCGTCGACATCACGGCATTGAACGAAGCGGCGATGCGGCCGCACCGGCGCACGCTGCAGGCCGTCTTCCAGGACCCTTACTCGTCGCTCAATCCGCGCATGACGGCGGGCGCCATCGTCGGCGAGCCGCTGCGCAACTTCGGCATGGCGAGCGAGGAGCACGTGGCGCAGCTGTTCCGGCGCGTAGGCCTCGCGCCGGAGCAGATGCGCCGCTATCCGCACGAATTCTCCGGCGGCCAGCGCCAGCGCCTCGGCATCGCGCGCGCGCTCGCGCTCAAGCCCTCGCTCATCGTCGCGGACGAGCCCGTCTCCGCGCTCGACGTGTCGGTGCAGGCGCAGGTCATCAATCTCCTCGAGGACCTGCAGGCCGAGTACCGGCTCTCGTACCTCTTCATCGCGCACGACCTCGCCGTCGTGCAGCACATCAGCCATCGCGTGGCGGTCATGTACCTCGGCAAGCTCGTCGAGCTGGCGGAGAAGAAATCGCTCTTCGCGCAGCCGCGCCACCCCTATAC
>Ga0070681_10000383_pt1 | contig 35789 bp, 31 predicted proteins | sample KBSC83BmetaG_FD_65650 | JGI IMG/M metagenome (GOLD analysis project Ga0070681, IMG submission 65650) | Corn rhizosphere microbial communities from Kellogg Biological Station, Michigan, USA - KBS C8-3B metaG | ecosystem: Host-associated > Plants > Roots > Rhizosphere | place: USA: Michigan...
GGCCATCAAGAGGAAGCCGACTAAAGCAATCAATTGTTTTAGCAAAGCGACGACCAGCAAAATGAGTGCGATGACGCTTCCGAGCCTTCCAAAAACTTTAATCATTCCAAGCATAGAAAAACCTCTGTTCTAAGACTTGCAGATACAATCTCACGATCTCCGTTCAAACGGAAGAGGCGTAACGTCTCTGCGAGAAAATTGTGTAGTTTCGCCAGTCTTGAAGGGAGCCGTATCAACAGGACGCGTGCCGACGACTGACGGTGGAGGACGGCGAGAGTCAAAACGAACAACGCGATCGGATGATTTGCCGCGACGTAAGTAGTCGAAAAGCATGTAAGCACCCAGGGCCACCAGAGCGACAGGTAAGAGTTCCTTAATTGGAAGCGTTACTCGTAAAAGTGTGTGCAAAAGAAAAAGCGTGCCAATGATAATGAGGGTTGTGCCCCAAGCGAACGGATTGCCATACAGTCGTCGCGCAATCACATCATCTTCAGCATCAGGCGACAATCCCGCTCGCATCAGTTGAGCGGTTCGGCAGGCATCTACAGCGGCAAATAGCCATGTTCCCAGGACGCCGAGAACAAAGAAATGAACGCCCTGCGTGATCACCGCCATCTGAAAGAAGCTCGCGAAGATTGCAAAATGCACTATTGCTTTTGATGTTTGGCCGTTATAGGCGGCGCCGAGTCCAGGAACAAACGAAAGCAGGGTAGCTACAAAAGGTGAGCTTTTTCTTCTGAGTATTTGCGAGGCGGAAGATTGAGACTGGTGACGCAGAAGCTCTACTCCAGTCACGATGCAATCCTGACAAAATGGAAACCCGCGCACACGGTGATCACAGGCGGGGCACAACCATCGCGCACACTGATTGCACTGCACCACTGCAGGATTCTTAGCGTGATAACTGCAATACATCATCGTGTAAGTCTTCCTCAGCGATTATTCTGGCCACCATGTTGGTTGGCGCCCGTTTTACTCTGATCCTTTTGTTGCTCAGCGGGTTTTTGCTGGGGAGCCGGCGCTGCTTCTTGTTCCAATTTCAGATCGTCTGAGATCTGGTTCACCGTGGCACTTCCAGTTGTTCGTTCCGCGAGCTCGAGGCTTGCGTTGTAAATTCCGCCAATCGAACCATCAGCGGAAACCGTGTTTGTCAAAACCAGAATCGCAACTAGCAGCATCGTCGCGACCGTCGCAAGTTGGGGCGACACTATCGGATCAAGCCAGAGTCTCAATCTTGATGCAGCTCTCGATGTCCAGGGCGCCCTTATTTCATGGGCGGTATCGGTGCCAAGCGTTGCCTTAAGTATTCTTTCATTCAATCCATCGGGGACAGGCATCTCTTCGCTAATGTAGGTGTAACAGGCACCAATTGATCGGACAACTTCGCCGGGTAGTTCAGTGCACCGATCACACAGAGCTGCATGTCGTTCCCACCGATGGTAGAGATTTGCCGGCAAAAAGCCGTCGAGGAAATCGGTTAAAGACTCTTCGAAATCTTCGCAGCTCATCGCTGTTTCAGGAACAGTCCTTTGCAGGATACGAGCTTCAAGATCTTTTGAAGGCGATGGCACTGTAGCTACTCGACAAGCATCAAGTGTGCTCTTAACAGCTGACAGTGTCTCGTGACACACCGGACATTTCATGGCGTGTTCCGCCATAAGGCGATTTGTTTCTGGTCCAATCACCCCTTCGAGGTAATCAGTCAGTTGAGATTCAAAATCAACACACAGCATTTGTTGTCGCTTCCTGCCCCACTTGATCCACCGACTCTTGACGTTGCCTGCCCGCGCTGAAAAGGTCAGTGTTCTTCTTTTTTAAGCCTCACCCATCGCAACTACTTTCATTCGTCGTAAAATCTTTGCCAACTCAATCCGGCCGCGATTAATGCGAGACTTAACTGTGCCCTCCGGAATCTTGAGAAGGTCAACTATCTCCTGGTAACTGAGCTCTTCAATGTCTCTCAAGATTACACATGTCCTGAGATCTGGAGAGAGCTTATCGATGCCAGCTTGTACTTGCACCCCTAACTCACGTCGTTCCATTTCCTGTTGCACAGTATTGGAACGGCTGTGCAGGTGATAGCTGTGATCGGCTAAATCATCGGCGTGATTGTCGTGTGGCGTTCGTTGACGCTTTCGGTAATCGTCAATGATCAAGTTGCGCGCCAAGCGCATCAGCCAATTTTGGAGATCACCCTGCTTGGGATCATACTGATCCAGCGAACGGTAAACCCTTACAAAAACCTCTTGGGTCAAGTCTTCGGCGGTGTCGGACCGAGAAGTGAATCGGTAGGCGAGGTTATAGATACGCCGGGAATAGTTCTGGACAATCTCCTCCCACGCCGCGCCATCGCCCGCCCGACATCTGCGAACCAGCTCAGCTCCTTCGCTTACTGCCAAAGCTTTTACAGCCCCCACGTTATTTTCTCCGGGTACCTGTACTTTGAAATCCAGCAAGGCGGCTAACCCTTGTCATGAGCGGATTACGACAGGTCCGAAACTAAAGTTCCGCGCAAACTATGCTTAATCGCAAACTTAGTCAACGTCCATTCAGCCTTACAAGTATTGTCGATTACCATTCTTGCTCTCTTAAGAGTCCTGTAGTAGCCTTTGCCACCGGCCCAACATGTTGTGGTTTGGTAAATGAGAAGTCAAGTAAGTCCCCTCTTATAGTCTCGGTCCTGTCGAAGTTATAAAGTGGCTAAAGCAAGAAAATATATAGAATTTGGTGCACTTTGCCTCCTGGCCATCGGAATCCTCTGGTGGTTCGGCCGCTCGCTGAACTGGGCTGAGGTGCGAACTGCAGTTAAAAACGCCGATGTTTACATGCTGGCGGGTGCGACCCTGATAATCTGCTTTGCTTATGTTATTAGGGCATTTCGGTGGGGAGCGTTCCTGCGACCGATGGGCGGTTCACACATCAGTCATCTTTTCGCGGCCACGACTATCGGTTTTGGAGCAGTATTTCTCGTCGGTCGGGCAGGTGAGGTTGTTCGTCCGGTGGTTCTGCCAATGCGTGACCCGACCGTACGGCCCAGTGCTTCGTTTGTCACCATTCTCGTAGAGAGAATCTACGATTTATCAGCGGTTGTCCTGATGTTCGCGATAAATCTAATTTGGTTCAAACCACCTGCCAGATTACAAGCTGATTTCAATCGCGTTCAAATTGTTGGTATCGCCCTTTTGACACTTGCGGTTTTGGGACTCGTCGTTCTTGCCTGGTTTCGAAAGAACTCGATCAAGGTTATTTCCGGCTTCAACTCGCTCTTTGAACGATTGACTTTCATCCCCGAGCGCATAGCCAGGCTGGTCATTGGATTACTGGGGCAACTTGCCCGAGCGTTGAGCGTGTTGGTTAACGTAACTGAGCTCGTTGAGACAGTGTTTTGGACCGCTTTATTGTGGATAGGAATCGCGCTGGCGAATCTTCTTGTAATCCGTGCATTCGGTGTCCCTTTTGGATTCTCTGAAACGGTATTTGTGTTGGGTTGGTCTCTGGTTGCGTCGCTGGTGCCAACTCCTGGTGGTGCCGCGGGTGCTTTTCACGCTGCAACGGCCGCAGGACTTTTGTTCCTCGGTGTAGAAAAAGAGATCGCAGCAGCAATCGCAATTGTTATGCATCTGATCGACTTTGGACCCGCGGTCGTTCTTGGCTTTGTTTATGTAATAAAAGGCGATTTGAATTTTTCACGTTTGAGAGCGCTGACTTCACAGGAAGCAGTTGAGGATGTCGTAGAAAACGAAGTACTCATTCCCAGTGAAGCTAATAAGGACCGGCAATCTTTGGAGAATACTGCTGGCGAGGCTTTTTAGGACCCCGGATTGAGAGGTTCACCCGAATGAAGTGTCCATTTTGTGCATATCTTGAAGATAAAGTTGTCGATTCACGTGAGTCGCGTGAAGGCGACGCAATACGCCGACGAAGAGAATGTCTGAGATGCGAGCGACGTTTTACTTCATATGAACGCATCGACGAAATTCCTTACATGGTGGTAAAGAAAGACGGTCGACGTGAAAATTTCGACCGGAACAAGGTTATGGCCGGATTGTTACGAGCCTGTGAGAAACGTCCGGTAGCTTCGACCAAACTGGATAGTATCGTTAACGCGATTGAAAAATACGTCCAGGAATCGCCCGAACGCGAGCGCCCAACCAGTAAGATTGGTGAGATGATAATGCGGCGGTTGAAAGAACTCGATAAAGTTGCTTACGTACGGTTTGCTTCGGTCTACCTTGAATTCGAAGATGTCTCAGAATTCATGACTGAGCTCAAACACTTAGTTAGAAATCGCGCAACGGGAACCGCGAGCAGAAAATGATCGAATCGGTCGCATCGTTTGTGAGAGGTTTGCGATGATCAAACCTATTCGGGCCACAGGATTGGAGCGCCTTGAACTTCAAAGGCTCAGAGATCGTGTCGGCCGCCTTTATGCAGCACTGCAGGAAGCAACTGAAGCTGAAAATCCAATTGCTTCTGGGGCGTGGGCGCCACCTGTCGATCTCAGCGAAACGCCAGAGGCTATTTTACTTCGAATTGAATTACCCGGCGTTTCCGCTGACCAGATCATGATTGGCCTATGTAATACGAAGCTCAGAATCTGGGGAGACAAGAAACGGCGACCCGCTCGTCGCAGAATCATTTCTTATCTCTGTTCAGAACGAAGCTACGGAAAATTCAATCGTGTTGTCCATTTGCGTTGGACTATTAGTGTTCGAGACGCAGAAGCGACACTTACAAACGGTATCTTGAACATTCGCCTTCCCAAAATTGAAGACCGTAGGGGAGGTGAGGTGATGGTTGCAGTTAAAGAAACGAGTCCCGAGTAGCCCCGATTCAAGTTCGATAGTAGTCTGATTGTTCAAGCTGGAGGTCCGAATATGGCGATACCAAAAGAAACAGAATTCACTGAAGCGATTGACACCACAGCTTCGGACCAACAATTACAAATCCCCTCCGACTTGCCGGTGCTCCCTCTCAGAGACATCGTTATCTATCCTTTTATGATCGTGCCGTTGTTTGTATCTCGCGAGAAGTCGATCCGCGCGGTTGATGAGGCTCTCGGCGAGAACCGAATGATTTTACTTGCGTCGCAAAAGGATTTGGATAAGGAAGAACCAACGGCAGAGGACCTCTATTCAATTGGAACCGCAGCGGTAATCATGCGGATGTTAAAACTCCCCGATGGGAGAATTAGAATTCTGGTCCAGGGCCTGGCTCGCGCACAGATTTCCTCAGTTGATACCACGGGTGAGTATCTCCGAGCTCGTGTCAATGTAGTTCAAGAGATCTTACCGCCTGAACGTTCACTCGAAGTCGAGGCCCTGGTACGCAACGTTCGAGCGTCGATGGAGAAGGCAATCAATCTCGGGAAAAATATTTCTCCCGAAGTTATGGCTATCATCGCCAATCTAGATGATGCCGGCCGGCTTGCAGACTTGTCAGCGTCAAACCTTGAACTGAAAGTTGAAGATGCACAATCAGTACTCGACATCGCTGACACCACCGCTCGACTGCGGCGCGTGAACGATCTACTAAACAAGGAAATAGAAGTCTTAACAGTCCAACAGGAAATCAATACTCAGGCCCGGGCTGATATCGATCGCTCGCAACGCGAGTTTTACTTACGCCAGCAAATGAAGGCGATTCAAAGTGAGCTCGGAGAGGGAAACGAGTTGGCCGAAGAGATTGCCCAGTTTCGAGAGAAGATTGAAGCAGCAAAGATGCCAAAAGCGGCTGAGGAAGAAGCACTTCGTCAGCTGAAAAAACTTGAGCGCATGCATCCTGATGCTGCCGAAACTGCAACGCTGCGTAACTGGATGGAGATCATGACGGACCTTCCCTGGACTCGATCTTCAGTCGACAATCTTGAGCTGCAGAAGGCCGAGAAAGTTTTGAATGAAGACCATTACGGTTTAGAAAAGGTCAAAGACCGAATCCTTGAGGCGTTGGCTGTTCGCAAACTAAAGGAAAAACCCAAAGGGCCAATTCTTTGTTTGGTAGGACCTCCGGGTGTTGGAAAAACTTCGCTGGGTCGTTCGATTGCGCGCGCCCTGGATCGAAAGTTCGTTCGGCTCTCGCTGGGCGGTGTTCACGATGAAGCCGAAATCCGCGGACACCGTCGCACATATGTTGGTGCGATGCCCGGACGAATCATTCAAGCCGTTCAGCAAGCGGGAACCAACAACCCGTTGATTATGCTCGATGAGATCGACAAGGTCGGGGCTGATTTTCGTGGCGATCCGTCGTCTGCGTTACTGGAGGTTCTTGATCCAGAACAGAACAACAGCTTTCGGGATAACTATCTCGGTGTCACTTTTGATCTTTCTAACGTGATCTTTATGACGACGGCAAATGTACTAGACACCATTCAGCCAGCACTGAGAGATCGAATGGAGGTCATCAGGCTCGCAGGTTATACGGAAGAGGAAAAGAGAGAGATCGCTGTTCGACACCTCTTGCCAAAGCAGATGGAAGAGAACGGGATCACGTCGAAAGATCTGAACATCTCACGCACCGCGTTGATAGCGATTATTCAACAGTACACGCAGGAAGCCGGTTTGCGGCAACTCGAACGTGAAATCGGCCGCATCTGTCGCAAAGTCGCCCGTAAGATTGCAGAAGGTCATAAGGGCACGATTCGCGTCTCGCTCAAAAATCTGCACGAGTTTCTCGGTGCTCCGAAGATCATTCCTGAAGAGGTACTGAAGAAGGATCAGATCGGGATAGCAACCGGCCTGGCCTGGACAGCAGTTGGCGGCGATGTGCTTTTCATTGAGGCGCTTCGAATGAAGGGCAAAGGAAGTCTGGTGCTGACTGGCCAACTGGGTGAAGTTATGCGCGAGTCAGCTCAAGCGGCCTATTCGTATGCAAAGTCGCGCGCCAAAGAACTCGATATCGCCGAAGAAGACTTTAACAATTACGATCTCCACATTCATATTCCTGAGGGCGCCATTCCGAAGGACGGTCCATCTGCAGGTATTACGCTGGCGACTGCAATGGTCTCGGCATTGTCTTCACGACCGATTCGTCGGGACGTGGCGATGACTGGTGAAATAACTCTTCGGGGAAATGTCCTTCCGATTGGGGGAGTAAAAGAGAAGGTTTTGGCAGCGCGACGTGCGCGAGTATCGACGATTATCCTGCCGCAGCAGAACAGACGAGATTTGGATGAAGTGCCGAAGGAACCTTTCAAAGACATTCGCTTTGTGTTCGTAGACAATATGAGGCAAGTTTTCAGAGAGGCGCTGAAAGAAAGGGTCAGTCCGCCCGTAACCTCGGGCCCCCGGCCGCAGCGCGTTCCCCAGGCCGCAAATGCCCGTTCTGTCTAAATCGTACGGACTCTAAAATGTGACTAAAAAGAGCTTGCTGCGAACTATTCTTGATGTAGGATTTGCGGGTAAGTTTTTGTGAGATTTCTTGCAACCATCATCTGAGAAGTTGAATCTCAGTGTCGGTTTTGAAACATTTCCTGCGACTTCCTCCGACGAGTTGCTTGCGTCCACCGTCCCCCTGATGAACTTGGAAATTAGGATTCCCAGACAGGGTTAAACCTTCGCAACGAAAACCCGACTTGAAATCTGGTCCCGTTCTTTTTTTCGATCAAGGAGTTTGGAGTATGGCTACAAGACCCAGCTATTCTTTTGTTCTGTTCGCAGCCCTCGCAATTGTCATATCAATATCGGCCACAGCCTTCGGTCAAAGTGCTACAAAGACCGACTTTAACAATATCAAAATCAAAAATTTTGGCCAGATGGATGATCGCTTCTATCGCGGGGCACAACCCGACAAGGACGCTTATAAACAACTCTCCGATTTGGGCATCAAGACTATTATTGATTTGACTGATAATCCAAAGTCGTACGAGAAAAGCAGTGTCGAGGCGTTGGGCATGCGTTACGTACATATCCCAATGAGCGACAAGCGGTATCCCGAATCAACGTCTATCGAACAGTTCCTAAAACTGGTTGACGATCCAACAACAGGAAAGTTTTATGTCCATTGTGCCGGTGGCCGTCACCGAACTGGCGTCATGGGAGCCGTCTACCGCTTCAATCATTACAACTGGAATTTCGATCAGGTGTATAGCGAGATGAAGAACTACGATTTCTACACTCGCTGGGGTCATGGCGACCTCAAGAAGTTTGTTGAAGATTACGCCACCAGCTATCAGCATAATTCAGCTACTGCAGCCGCAGCTGGCGCTGCGACCGGAGTCAAGCAGAAGTAACGATAGTTACGATCACATCAAAACGGCCGAGGTGATACTCATCTCGGCCGTTTCTCTTTCCCGGGCATCCATCAATCTTTACTGATACAGGTATGAAAAACTCTTCTTCTGATCCCATTCAATTCCCTGGATGTTCACGCCATCCAAATGCAAAATCTCTTCACTTATCTCATCCGTGGTAACTGTGGGGCTGATATCAACCGAGTACATCAGGTTGCCGGGTGATTCCTCGCCGACCTCACGATCAACCGCCCGGAACTCACGATCAAATCCGAACTTCTTAAAGACTTCTCGCAACGCTTTTTGTGTCGCTACAACGTTCTTCGTCGTAACCTTTACTTCCATCGAACGAAACACCTGCGAAGGCTCGCGCCACTCTAAAAGCGAAAGAACGATCAAAGAAAAAATTGCGAGAATAAGTGCGAGGTCCCAACGCCCCACACCGGACGCAAGACCTAGCGCCAAACTAATAAGCAGGACCGTTATTTCTTTTGGGTCTTTAATGTTCGTTCTGAAACGAACGAGTGATACCGCGGCAAAAATGCCGAAGGCTCTAGCTGCATTGTCTCCGACTATGATCATCAGTGCCGCTGCAACTATGGCTAGCAGAATCTGCGTCTGGGCAACGTAAGGATTTCTCTTCATTGCCAGGATTCGTTTGCGCGGCCTGAAGGCGAGTCCCGCACCTAACAACGCAGCGAGCAACAGTCGCAACGTCATGTGACCAATGTTAAGCACCCAGCCTTCGGTCGAGAGAGTTTCGCTGTTATTCCGGGTTCCAAGAAGGCTATCAATGAAGCCTTCATTTTGAGAATTTCCGGTTGGCGGTCTAGGGCTTGGATCAATCCCTGGTCTATTCGCCTCACCGGGTTGACTTTGTACCACAGGCTTGTTGTTGTCAGAGCCCGGACGTCGCCAGCCACTAAGCGAATAGACGATCAACGCACTGACAACCAGCACCGCCAGGAACACTACGAGGAGCGTAATGATCTCCTGGCGGCGTTTCGGTTTCACTGTCATTCGGTGTAATCGCCTTTCAAAACTACTCGCTACTCCCTATTTGAAGACGGGGTCGCAGGCTCAGCAGTTCGTTTGTGCGACGTCGAATCACACTCGCCATGAGAGCGCTTTGATTGGGAGTGTAATTCGCCGCTCTGAATGCGTCCGTTAATTGCTGATCACTCAGATCTGCGAGAAGACTACCAATCCATAAGGCATCGTCGATGGTGATATCTTTGAATAGTCCGCGATTCTTGCCACCGTAATGGAGGACAACGCGGTTTCCTTTTACTTTCTCAAGGAAGTCACTCTTGGCGTAATTTTTCGGATTATTTCGGCTTCGCGTAATGCGCCAGAAAAGTGGTGTAGTGCTGGCGTGTCCAAACGTTGCGCCTAGATCGCTGATGATGTAGCGCAATTCATCACCGTTGTTGCCGCGAACGTAAACTATCTGATTGTTTGAATCTTTGATGTCCCAGTTGTTCATCAGGGCCATCATGATCTTCAAACCCTGAAATTCTCTGCTCTTGACGAAGGGGTTTTGCTTCCACTTCCATTCCTGCACACGGTCCCAATCCTTTGGGCGAGCCTCGAACCTGACATTCGTGAAGGTTCCTTTTCCAGGAATCGTCGCACGCGGAGCGAGGTAGTTAACCTCGGTCAAATAACCTAAGCCCCAAAGCAGTCTGACAGCAGCCGTTTCTGACTGAGACTCTTTGCCAATCTTTGCTACCCATTCGCGTCCTGAAGCGTCGCGGACTCGGAATTTTTTCGAGTAACCACCCTTTTCTTCTTTTAAGAAGGTGAGCCGGCGGAGGTCTGGCCTCATGCTGCTCCCGCCTGGTCCAAGATATAGATCGCGCGAACCAATATCGTCAGGAGTACGCCACAGAACGGCAGTGCCACTCGGAAGCCGCTTTTTCTCCTTCGGTTTGGCAAATCCGGTATTAACTGAAGTTAAGCTAAAAACAACCGCGAGAAGAAGTATCGTACTGATTAATTTCCCCCGTCGCATTTCTGCCTCCTGCTTTGAAGTCACATTCAACTCACGCGCAAAGGTGCCGCGAGTTAATCAATAGGGGTAATCAGGGAACGACTGTAAACCGGGAGAAGCTACTGGGACTCGCGAGTCAGGCCGATAAAAAACTCCTGACTGTTGAATGCTTGGCCGGGGTTCGACGGAATTGGATTGTAGTTGCCATCTGCATCTAATGCGCGAGCCTTTGTGTTATCTCGCCAGTACGCATCTAACAACACATCCTTCAAAAACTTCTTTGCTCCCGGATCATTTACAGGAGCCATTGCTTCAATTCGATGTTTAAGATTGCGCGACATCCAGTCGGCGCTGCCGATATACAGCTCTTCGCTTCCACCATTTGCAAAGTAGAGTACGCGGCTGTGTTCCAGGAACCTGCCGACTACACTCCTAACGCGGATATTTTCAGACAGTCCAGGTACTCCCGGACGCAACATACAAATCCCGCGAACAATCAAATCAACTTTCACTCCAGCGCGCGACACTTCGTAGAGCTTTTCTATTACTTGTTGATCTGCGAGCCGGTTGAACTTGGCGACGATACCTGAAGGACGCCCAGCACGTTTGTGCTCAATCTCTCGATCAAATAAGGCGTTCAGCTTTTCACGCAAATCTACAGGTGCGACCATTAACGTCTTGTAGTCCGTTTGTGCCGAAAACCCGGTCAGGAAGTTGAATAACTCTGTCGCGTCTTTCCCAATCATCTCATCAACAGTGAACAATCCCAGATCGGTATAGGTGCATGAAGTAGTGGGGTTGTAATTACCCGACGCGATATGAACATATTTCCTCAGCCTGTCACCTTCGCGCCTCATTACCAGCGTTAATTTACCGTGAGTTTTCAAACCCAGGATTCCGTACACGACATGAACACCGGCCTGGTCCAACTTTCGGGCCCATTCAATATTGTGTTCCTCGTCAAAACGAGCCTTTAACTCGATCAGCGCAGTGACTTGTTTTCCTTTTTCGCTTGCCCTGATTAGTGCCGGCGGTATCGGCGAGTCGGGTCCGGTGCGATACAAACAGATCTTGATCGCGACGACGTCATCGTCGTCCACTGCCTGGTTAATAAACTCTGTGACGCCATCGTAAGAGTCATAAGGATGATGAAGCATCCGATCGCGTTCGGAGATCGCTTCAAAGATGTTTGGATATTCCTTAAACCACTCTGGTACGACTGGCTCAAATGGAACATCTTTCAAGTCACTCCGGTCCTGATCGAAGAGTAACATTAAGTCCTGGGTATGAAGTGGACCATCGACTTGATAGACATCATCCTTGTCCAGCTTTAACGACTCGACCAGGTAGTCGATCATCTCTTCCGGCATGTTCGGGCTGACTTCTAAACGAACGGGCGTCCCAAATCTTCTCTGGCGAAGCTCTTCCTGAATTTGGCTTAGGAGGTCGTGCGCCTCTTCTTCGCGAATCTCGATATCGGCGTCGCGCGTGACGCGGAAGCGATAGCATGGTCCAGGTATCACGCCCGGAAACAACGACCGGATGTTCGCCTCGATTATCTCTTCAAGCAACACAAACTTGGTGTTTGACTCATTAACCGAAATCAACCTCGGTACAACCGAAGGAACTTTGATTCGAACAAATTTCGGCTCATCAAATTTCAATGCGCCAAAGTAAGGTGGGTCTGTGGGTGGTTCAACAATCAAACAGATATTCACACTGAGCGGCGAGATATAAGGAAAAGGGTGGCTTGGATCTACCGCTAATGGTGTCAAAATCGGGTATACATGCTCAGAAAAATAGTTGTTCAGCGTCTCTTTCTCATGAACCGTTAAGGAGTCGTACTGCGCTAACTCGAGACCGTCCTTGGCGAGTCGTGGCTGAAGATCCTCTAGCCAAACCTTCGACTGCTGTTGCGTCAGAAGCAATACTTGCTCGCGAACTTTTTTTAGCTGTTGCTCCGGCGATTGGCCATCTGCAGATACCGCATCGATCTCTTCTTCAATCTCCTGCTTGAGTCCTGAGACTCGAATCATGAAGAACTCGTCGAGATTCGAATTAAAGATCGAGAGAAATTTCAAGCGCTCCAATAAAGGATTTCGATCGTCGAAAGCCTCCTCCAAAACACGGGCGTGAAACTTGAGCAGACTAAGCTCGCGGTTCAGAAATATATCGGTGCGAGCAGGCGTGTTCTGAGTTTCGACTAATTTGGGAAACGGTCGAACTTCCGATTGTTTTTTAACGACTGTTGACATGACTTTCCTAGGGCTAGCTACTCCGTTGAATTTGATTGATTCGGGTGAACTTTCTCATCGCTGTGCAAAAACGTGAACACAGGGAGAGTGATGCCGTGATTCGAGTGGCAAGGAGCGTTCCATCAGGGTTACGAGTTGGATACGCGCGTTTAAGTTGCTTAATAATAGGCGTGACTATTGTGTTACGAACAAATGCGGAGTTTTGTGTATTGAAATGATGCTCAGCTTTGTACGTTAGTGACAGACGGGTCGTATGCTCGTAGAGCGTGAACCTTCAAAAGCTCACCAGACTCAATTACGTAGCCCGTAAGCTCATAACCATAAACACAGCCACTATCGATACCGATTGCGAAGGGACCCTGGCGCAGCTGAGCAGAGGGCCAGTGGCCAAATAATACTGGCGTGGGCCCCTTATACTCTGCATACCATGGAGTGCCCGTTCGGCCGGTGCGATCGGCTCCCAGGGTTCTCAGTTCCGTCAGGTCATCCTCGTTTTGATCTTCCAGCCTGATACCGGGACGTAACCCGGCATGAACTACCACGTGAGTTCCCAGGTTGATTACAAAGGGCAACGCTTCGAGAAATCGCAAGTAGCGGTCGTCGGCCGTCTTCAACTCGTCGAAAACCTTGGCTTGTGAGCTCTTGAGTTTGTGTCCACTCCGAAAGTGTTTGACGAGCGCGTAATCGTGATTGCCAGTTACTGAAGAAAACTGAGGCTGGGTCATGAACAAATCCAGAACTTCGCGACTTTTTGGCCCCTTTACGGTGAGATCGCCAACGGCCACGACTCGATCTTCCGAGCCGGGCTTGAACAGTTCCAACAGGAGCAGGAGTTCGTCCAAACATCCGTGTATATCGCCAATTACCAGGGTTCTTCTCATTAATGCTGCCTTTTACAGTACTTTCGGACTTGCGGAGTTCATTTTCCGTTATTTTTGCAACGAACCCATCCCGAAGCGCGTTAACCTTTCCAGACGAGTGGGGCAGCCTGATATTTTGAGTCAGGGCGCAACCCGAAGGTTGGGCCGATGCATCTGTACCCGAGGTGAACGCCCACGCTGTTTGTGGAAAAGTTCACTGTTTCGAAGTCTTTATATTAGGGTGATTTGTTTGACACCCTAAAAAATCGTGTGGTAACCTCCGAGTTGATTTTAAGGCTCCGGAAGCTTTCAGAGTCTTATTCTTAGATATTCATCGGGAGTCTTAATTTTACCGCGCCACGTTCGTGAATACTGCCAGAAGTAACTTACCCGACGAGGTAGTTGCCAGCGGATTTCACGCCAACCAGAAGGAGAACGACGATTGATGTCAGCGAGCGTACCTCGTTTGATGGCCCGTGTGGCTTTATTTACGGTGCTCGTCGCTTCAGCGGCCAGCAGTTTTGCACAAATTCCAGTAGCCTCCTCAGCAAGATCGATTCCAAATGAAGTCGAGCAGTCTGAAGGTCGTGTTGCGCAGATTATTGCGCGCGCCGAGGACCACTTCAAAAAAGGAAAGCTCAACCTCGAGGACAACAAACGCGATCAGGCTCGTGATGAGTTCGACCGCGCTGTCGATTCCATTCTTGAATCGGGTTTTGATGTAAGAGCAAACTCGCGTTTGCAGACTTTCTACCTAGAACTCGTTGAGCGAATTTATCGCGAGGAAGTTCCACAACAACAACCAACCACTCCAATAACAACTTCGACGACGTTGGTTGCCCAGAATCAGACACCAGAACCTGCCACTCAAAAGCCCGCAACTCAACAGGTTGGTTTTCGAGATCAAAAATTTGAGCCATCACCACTTGATGATTTGAGTAAGTTGGTTCTAACCGCCGACGAACAGAACGTTTCAGAAGCTGACGTCGCGGCGCTCGAACAGGCAAAACAGAACGTCAACTTCGCGTTCACACTCAATCCACTCATCCAGCAGTACATCAACTATTACCAGGGCCGTGGACGATCGACAATGGAGAATGGCCTGCGCCGTTCCGGACAGTACATGAGATTGGCGAGACAGATCTTCGCGCAAGAGAAAGTGCCGGTCGATGTCACATGGTTGGGCCAGGTTGAGAGTTCCTGGAAAGTGAAGGCTCTGTCATGGGCATCCGCCGCAGGCCTCTGGCAATTCGTCCCTGCGACAGGTCGCACGTACGGACTGCGCCAAAACGCTTATATAGACGAGCGCAACAGTTTTGAGCAAGCTACTCGTGCTTCAGCTCGCCACTTGAAAGACCTTGCGAACCGGTACAACGGAAACTGGGAACTGGCGATGGCCGCGTACAACACGGGCGCCGGCAATGTTGACCGCGCAATCTCTCGCGCGGGGACTGCGAATTTCTGGATGATCTATCCGTACATTGCTCAGGAAACTCGCAACTATGTACCAAACATTCTTGCCGTTATCCTGATTGCCAAGAATCCAGAGAAGTATGGTTTCAAGGGTATTAAGCCCGACGCTCCGATGTCCTACGATGTGGTCCAGGTTCCAACCGCCACGAGCCTTCAGTTTGTGGCTGACGCAACCGACAGCAGTGTTGACTACATTCGTTCTATAAATCCGGAACTCAAGCGCGACATCACTCCGCGTGGTGATATCTATAATGTTCGCGTTCCGGCGGGTCGAGCGAAACAGTTTGCTGCACTTCTGCAAAGGGTTTCTCCGGACCGTCGCGAAACCGCACGCGTTATTTCAGTTGCTCCCGGCGAAGATTTTCAGAGTGTCGCGAGCAGAACTGGTCTAAGCGTTGCGCAACTGCAGTCGTTTAATAATGGAGTTGATCTAAAGAGCACGACTAAACTGATCGTTCCGAACAGTAACGTCCGCCTTACCAAATGGGTACGGGCTACTAATGGACCAGAAGCCACGGCTGCTCAGCCTGGACTGGGAACTGTTCGCGCTCGTAAAGGTGACACGATTGCCAGGATAGCGGCGGCCCGCAATCTCGACGCGAATGATGTGGCGAGATTAAACGGCATCACTGTTAATGCTGAACTTCGTGCCGGGCAGGTAATTAAGGTTCCGGCTACTCAAGCGACTGTACCCTCGCGCCGTCGCTAGACAGCTAGTAAATTTGATTCGTTAGATTCAACGCGAGGCGCGCTTCTTTTTTAAGGAAGCGCGCCTTTCGTCCATAAGACTACAAACACAACCAATTCAGTTAGGAGCCACCTCACATGCTCTTTCGTACACTCTCAGCAGCCGTTTATGGCATTGATGCAGACCTGGTTGATATTGAAGTAGACATAACACCCGCTCGCGGTGAAAGCGATCAGCCGCCATCCGTCACGATAGTTGGCTTGCCTGATGCGGCGGTCCGTGAATCTCGGGAACGGATTCGGGCGGCGATTCAAAACTGCTCGTTCTACTTTCCATTCAACCGCACCACGATAAATCTCGCTCCCGCCGATGTTCGCAAAGAAGGTGCGAGTTTTGATTTGCCAATTGCACTGGGAATCCTGGGAGCGAACGGTGATCTGGCTGAAGAAACTAATCTAATCCATATAGTTTGTGTTGGTGAGTTGTCTCTGGATGGTCGCGTCCGGCCAATCAAGGGGGCATTGCCAATTGCTATCCTGGCTCGCGAAGCAAATGTTCGGTACGTGATCCTTCCTGAAGAGAATGCCAAGGAAGCTGCTGTCGTGTCGGGCATTAACGTTTACGGCGTCCCTGATTTGCGGAGCGCTGTGAAACTCGTGGCGGACTTGCGCTCACCGAATCCGCCAAAGCCTCTCAAGATCGATCCATCGGCCATGCTCAACCGAACCGAGCACTATAATGTCGACTTCAAGGAAGTGCGGGGTCAAATTTCAGCTAAACGAGCCCTTGAGATTGCCAGCGCTGGTGGGCACAACATCTTGCTGATCGGACCGCCCGGATCCGGAAAAACGATGCTGGCGAAGCGACTGCCGACAATCATGCCGCCGCTTGAATTTGAAGCGGCGCTTGAGCTCACCAAGATACATTCTGTCTCTGGATTGACTGGCAGGTCTGGGCTCGTCACCGAGCGCCCTTTCCGCTCGCCCCATCACACGATCAGTGATGCCGGACTCATTGGCGGTGGCGCGGTGCCTCGGCCGGGAGAAGTGTCGCTCGCGCACCACGGCGTTCTTTTTCTCGACGAGTTACCGGAATTTGATCGCAGCGTGTTGGAGGTTCTAAGACAACCGCTTGAGGATCAGCATGTGACAATCAGTCGCGCGGCAATGTCGTTGACGTTTCCGGCATCATTTATGCTTGCCGCTGCAATGAATCCGTGTCCTTGTGGATTCTGGAATGATCCCACGCGTGAATGCCGCTGTTCACCTTTGCAGATACAGCGTTATGTTGGACGGATCTCTGGCCCACTGTTGGACCGCATCGACATTCATATTGATGTGCCTGCGGTGAAGTTTCGCGAGCTCGCGGGCGATGCGTTGCCTGAAACGGATAGCTCAGCAACGATCCGGCAGCGAGTTGTAAGTGCGCGGCAAAGGCAAATCGAACGATTTCATGGAGAAAAGATCTTCGCGAATTCGGCCATGACACCTCGAATGATCCGCAAGCACTGTGAGATCGATTCAGTCAGCGAACAAACACTAGAACAGGCGATGATTCGACTTGGACTTTCCGCACGAGCATATGATCGCATTTTAAAAGTTAGCCGGACCATCGCTGATTTGGAAGGCAGTGCGAAGATTGGATCGAATCACGTCTCTGAAGCCGTCGGCTACCGTTCCCTGGACCGCACCTATTGGACCTAACCTTCTAGCTACCCTCCGCGCCTCAGCGTCTCTGCGTTTAAATTCTTACCGCCGAGATGCAGAGGCGTTGGGTGTCGTCTACTCGATTTGATTTTTCACTCCCTGCGCAGGAAACTCTTTGCTGGAACCAACGTATATATCTCATCCTCACTTATGACCGGTTATAACAAATTGAATTTGCTGTAGATTATTGGTTTAAACGTTCCGATTAATGGAGAAGCTCCTTAATCATCGATGGCAATCGTCAGCGCACTCTTTAACTGGTACCGATCACTAGAAGAATAAGGAATGCGAGAGATTATGAATGCACATACTGAGCTCAGAACCCTTACACGCATAACTCTCTTGATTTGCGCGATGTTAATAACAGCGCTCAACGTCCAGGCGCAAAAAGATATAGTCTGGCCGCAGTTTCGAGGTCCGGACTCAAATCCGGTCGGCACACATGCGCGCCTCGCCGAGCGTTGGTCCAAGACTGAAAACGTTGAGTGGTCACAAGAAATTCCGGGACGCGGCTGGTCCTCGCCGATCGTCACTGGTGGCAAGGTATATCTCACCACTGTAACAACGGATGGCAAGTCCAAGCCTCCACAGATCGGAACCGAATACAGCAATGAGTATGTCGCGGAGCTGCAAAAACAGGGACTTCCAATGAAGGATGTCATCGATCGGGTCACCGAGCGCGATATTGAGTTGCCGAAAGAAGTGACGCTTCATTACTACCTTTATTGTTTGAACCTGAACAGCGGCAAGGTGGAATGGCAAAAAGAGTTCTATACCGGCCGGCCCGCCGGCGGTCGTCACCGTAAGAACAGTTTTGCCTCTGAGAGTCCTGTGACCGATGGCAAATTTGTGTACATCTACATTGCAAACATGGGTCTGTGGGCGTTTGACACGAAAGGCAAACTCGCATGGACCACTCCTGTTGAAGCGAATCCCATCTATCTCGACTTCGGAACGGGAAGTTCCCCGGTACTCGCTGACAATTTAGTCGTTATTGTGAGTGACAATGAGAAGCAGCAATACATCGCAGCGTTCGACAAAAAATCTGGCAAGCAAGTCTGGCGCACGAACCGAGACCTCGGGGGTAAAGGACAGCCGGTCCAGCGTTCAGGATGGTCCACGCCGTATGTCTGGCGGCACGCGCTGCGCACGGAGATAGTCGCAATTGGACCAGGTGAAGTCATAAGTTACGATCTCGCTGGTAAAGAGTTGTGGCGCATGTCTGGAATGGCGGCGACTCCCATTCCGACGCCTTTCGCTTATGAAGGCCTGCTCTACATCAATGGCGGTCGAGGACGTTCGTTGTTCGCCATTCGCCCCGGTGCTTCGGGCGACATCTCCTTAGGGAAGGATCAGACCTCAAACCAATATATAGTCTGGTCGCAGCCGCGTGCTGGAACTTACCTCCCATCGTCGGTGGCTTATCAGGGCGCTGTCTATACGCTCACCGAAACAGGCATCTTGAACCGGTTTGACGCCAAGACTGGCAAGCAGACTTACAAAACTCGCATCGATCCCGCCGCGACCGCTTTCACGACGTCGCCCTGGGCTTATAACGGGAAATTGTTCTGTTTGAGCGAAGAGGGCCAGACGTTCGTAGTGGGAACGGGTGAACAGTTTCAGTTGTTGAGAGTGAATGAACTGGACGACATGGCCCAAGCATCGCCGGCGTTGGTGGGAGAGCGGTTGTTGATAAGGACGGAGCATCGGCTTTACTCGATCAAGGGTAAATAGGTAAGTGGAAGAATTAGATGATCTCAAGTTCTTCTCTGTGTGACTTCTGTGTTTCTCTGTGACTTTGTGGTGGATGGTTTCGTACGGCCGCTCCCTAACAACCTCTTGACTCAGGCTCGCAGTGAGCACGAGAGGTTTGCTAAGCTTCGTGAGGCGCCACGAACAATCCGGTGATTTGATTCTAATTTCCTCCCCATCCGACCACTCAATTCAAGTTCAGGAGTGTGAGTTATGAAATCCGCATGTGGGAACCTCTATCATCGTTTACGTTAACGGTGTTGGTCGCGAGGCCTTGCTTTCAAAAGAGCCAAAGACATTCCCGATAGGCTCCGTAATCGTCAAAGAGAAAACGGGCAGCTATTCTGAAGGTAGGAAAATATTGCTGTATACGATCATGAAAAAGCGCGAGCGCGGGTTTAATCCGGCTATAGGTGATTGGGAATTTCTAGTTGTCGGACCGAATGGCTCGGAAGTTCAGGCGCGCGGGAAACTCGAAAACTGCCAGTCCTGCCACGCAAGTAAACCTGAATCCGATTTTATCTTTCGTCCTTATCTACAGGCAAAGTGATGGGACCGAGATTTGAAGTTGCTTGCGCGATACCGAGCGAACCCACATCCAGAGTTCGTGCGTTTTGCTCTTAACGAATTTCGAGCACGCATACAATGCGTACCAATCAGGCCAACTTAGGACGCGGGGGCCGCAAGCAAACGATTAAGTTGTAAGACCAGGTCAGTACCGATTCGCGGTAGCGTCGGGTGAGTTTCGAGATGTTCAGAACTTGATGTTCATCGAGACTCACCCGACGCTACCGCGCTCCGGTACTGACCTCGGCGATAGGGACAACGTTTCCCTTGTCGTATCAAACAGTACTGATTACGATTTAGTCGCCTGGTCGCCCACAGAATCGATTAATTCTCCGGAGGTGCTGATATGTTCGCAGCTTTACTGAGTCTTACCTTGTTCCTGGCCGCCCCACAAGCGTCTCCCGGTCGTGGTTATGGACACGTGGACTTTGCCAACTCGGGATCTCCAGCGGCTCAGGCTGACTTCCTTGACGGGCTGGCGTTGCTTCATGACTTCGAGTACGGAGCCGCTGCCGCAGCGTTCCAACGAGCCCAGGCCAAGGACCCTGGTTTTGCCATGGCTTACTGGGGCGAAGCGATGACCTTCAACCACCCCATCTGGATGCAACAGGATTTGAAGGCCGCCCGTGCTGTTCTGAACAGGCTCGCGCCTAGCGCCACAGAACGCCGGGCCAAGGCAAAAACTGATCGAGAAAAAGAATATCTTGACTCAGTCGAGATCCTATACGGAGAAGGCAGTAAGGAGGATCGCGATTACAGGTATCAGGACGCGCTGGCCCAACTACATGCGCACTATCCGGACGACGTGAATGCTACTGCCTTCTACGGTCTGGCTATTCTGGGCACCTCACATGCGGGGCGCGACATCCCTACGTACATGCGCGCTGCAGGTGTGCTCGAAGAAGCATGGATAAATCATCGCGAGCACCCGGGACTGCTTCACTACTTGATTCATAGTTACGACGATCCGACCCACGCAACCCTCGGTCTGCGGGCGGCTCGGCTCTACGCGAAGATTGCACCCGACGCGGGCCATGCTCAACATATGACTTCGCATATTTTTCTCGCCCTCGGGATGTGGCAGGAAACAGTTGACGCTAACATCGCAGCGATCGCCGCGGTTGATCGCGCACTCGAATCGAAAGGGAAAACTCTCGGGTGTGGCCATTACCCAAGTTGGCTCGGGTACGCGTATTTACAACTCGGGCAGATGGATAAAGCCAGGGGTACCCTCGGATTGTGTCGCAAGTCACTTGAATCGCAAGCGACAAAAGAGCATCCCGGCCATTCAATGGATCCAGACGATAGCCTCAGCGGTTCATACGCCAATATGCGACTTCGCTACCTGCTCGATAGCGCCGATTGGACCGGTGAGAGTGCTACATGGACTCTGCCTAAAGACGCAGGCGCCGGTGCGCGGCTCGATTTCGCCTTTGCTCAGGTCATGACTGAAATCGCGCGACGTGATAAAGCGGCCGCTCGAGAAGCAATGGTGACGCTTGAAACAGTCAGTCGAGAAGTAGTCGAGGGCGAAACGAAACGGGGTGATTCCGATCCTACTTATCGTATTCGTCCAGAAATCTTTGTCCTCGAAGCCAAAGGTTCGCTGGCTGAACTTGAGGGCGACTTTGCCGGTGCCGAGAAACTATTACGCCAGGCAGTGGAGCGCGAGGATAAGTTACCTATTGCATTTGGGCCACCAACTATTGATAAGCCGACGCACGAGCTTTTAGGAGAATTCCTGCTGCGGCGTAATAGAAAAGACGAGGCGCGCGCTGAATTTGAGCGGGCGCTCGCCAGCACTCCAGGCAGGCGCCTCGCTCGCGAAGGACTCGCCAGCACGTCAGGCAGCAAGATCACACGCAGATAAGGTTTTGTCGAATATGACGTCGTTCCAGCATCTAGCTGTCGGAGTATTTTGCTTTGCGCTCGGAATAGCATCGTTTGACCTGTGCGGTCGCCTGGTGCAGAAACCCACGACTGTTATCGAGCGCGAGTCCGTGTTTGCGGATTTGAGAGCCGATAAGGATCCTTCTGAGTTCTATCAGTCAATTATGGGTGACCTCGAGAGGTCGGTGAATCGAACGATGATTGCTTATACGTTTCGGTCCGCATTGTGCACTTGCCCAAGTATCGTTTCCCATCAGCAATCATATAAGTATGGCACTCTGTATTACGGCGGCGAGTTCATTGCCGACGTTTACATCGCTGAAGCCACCTCAACGCATGATGCATATAGCTCGATACAGAAGTCTCGCGACGGATCAGATTATTTGTATTTAATTTCTCGCCAGTTTGAGATGGCCTGGTTTAACACGAGTGACGCCCGGCATCTCAAAGTCTTGATCAGGTTTGATAGGTTCTTGATTCAAATTAGTGGTGAAGCGAACGCCGTCGAGGCACTTTCGAACGCCTTGCGACAGCAGCTACCGATAGCTGAAGGCTGAGTGCAGGTGCGAGTGTATGTTGGATAGTTCCGAGCCGCCGGACATTGCTCAATTGCTGCATGAAATAAACGAGAGTTTTGATGGCGTTTCACGAGACGAAGGTACGACTCTTCACGAAGCCCAGGCGATGGATGACTTGAAATCAATTGCCGAACAACAACTGGCCAGGCGACTGGATGTTGATCAGCGGTGGCAGGACGTTTCCGACGAAGCCCTTGGATCGTGTGATAGCGCTTTGCCCTACCTTGATGCCAAGGGCTTTCGTTATTACTTACCTGCATTTATGTCTTGTGGATTGAGAAACTGGAACAGTGAGTTAGGTAGAGTTGCGGACTCATGCGTTTTCAACCTGTTGCACGAACCGCAAAAGTCATTAAGGGCTTCAGGACCAGCTTCAGTTGCCGCAAAGTACAATTTTAATCGGGCACAATGCTCAGCCATTGCCCACTTCCTGCGTTTCGTTATCGGTCCAGACGATGCGTCCTCAACTGAACCGAGGCCAACACTTGAGGCAGTAGCAAAATGGGAAAGGTTTGTTGAGCTGAGTTGATAACTTACGCGTTAAAGATGCTCGGGGGTGCGAGGCATGATGTGATTCCCTAATCGACTGGAGTTGACTCCACTGGCTGCTCGATATCGACCGCCGGCTGCACAAAGCTGCGGTATCCCATCCGAAATCGTAAACTCTCGCTGTGGCTAACCCGGCCGTTGAACCTCTATCTAAATCTCGTCCGTACTGGCTGCTGATTGCTCTTGCTTGCCTGGTTCCGGCAATCCTCGACGGCCTCAAGGCCTACTTGCAATCGCGCCTGCTGGGCAATGGTGTAACCGATTGGGGTGACGTAATATTCTCTGGCACCGAGTGGATCTTTCTCGGAGCTCTCACTCCAATCACCTATTTACTGGCCAGCCGTTTTCCACTTAATAATAACAAGCCTGCTCGAGTTGTTTTGGTCCATATAATAGGTGCGCTGACGCTGTGTGTTGGCTGGGCCACGCTTGGCCTTTTACTCGGCCTTATTCTTCATCGCTATCCAGCCCAGGACAACCTTCTACATGGATATCTAAGCTGGTTACTGACAAGTCTGCCGTGGTCGGTGTTTATGTACTTCACGGTCCTCGGGTGTGTTTATGCTTTTACTTACTATCGAGAAATGCGAGAACGAGAGACGCAACAAGCTCGACTCTCGGCCCAACTATCAGAAGCAAAATTGAATGCGTTGCGAATGCAGTTGCACCCGCATTTCTTATTCAACACTCTGAACGCAATTACTGTCCTCGTCCGCGATCATCGATTCGACGAAGCCTCGCGAATGCTCGAGTTGTTGAGCACTTTGTTAAGACAAGTCCTGCAAGGCGATCGAGCACAGCTGACCACGCTCGACCAGGAAATAAAGTTCGTTGAGCAATATCTCGAGATTGAATTGGTCAGATTCCCTGACAGACTTCAAGTCACGTGGGCCATCCACGAATCAGCCCGAGATGCGCTCGTTCCTGAGTTCATTCTCCAACCGTTGATCGAAAATGCAATCCGGCACGGAATCGCCAAACGCATCGAAAAGGGAATGCTGACTGTTGTTGCAATGATTGAAGGCGATCAACTTGTATTGATGGTTCAGGATGATGGTCCGGGTTACGATCCCATCACTGCCGAAGGCGTTGGTCTATCGAACACGCGCGCACGCCTGGCTACACTTTACGGATCAGCCGCATCGCTTGAATTCTCTCGGGCTGATGGTGGCGGAACAGTCGCACGAATGCGGATTCCTTTTAAACGAAGAAACCAGTGATGCACGGAGATAACGAGATCACAGTGCTAATAGTTGATGATGAACCGCTTGCTCGCCGGGGAGTAAGACAGCTGTTGGCTCGGCACGAAGAGTACAGAGTTCTTGGAGAGGCCAGGCACGGTCGGGAAGCAGTTGAAAAGATTTGCGCACTCAAACCCGACCTGGTATTTCTGGATATTCAAATGCCCGACATGGACGGTTTCGAGGTTCTTGCAGAAGTTGGGCCAACTGACCTGCCCATGGTCATTTTCGTGACAGCTTATGACCAGTTTGCCGTTCGCGCCTTTGAAACCCACGCTGTTGACTATCTGGTGAAACCTTTGCAAGTAAGGCGTTTCGAAGAGGCGCTGACACGTACCCGCGTCCAAAAGCAATCAGGAGATGCGGTGGCGCTTGCGCAAAAGCTTACGGCCTTGCTGGAAGAGAAGCGAAAACCAACCCGGTTACGCGTGCCAACTTCAACCGGAGAACTCCTGCTGGAGTTACGTGAGATCGATTGGATTGAAGCGGACGATTACTATTCGGCGGTTCATGTTGGCGACAAAAAACATTTGATTAGAGAGTCCCTCACTTCGCTAGACGACAGGTTGGGCTCAGATCGTTTCTTGCGCGTACACCGTTCGGCCATTGTTAACCTCGAACGCATACGCGAACTTCGCAACGATGGTGGTGAGTCGGTTTTGATATTGCGAGACGGAAGTCGTGTCCCGGTCAGTCGTCGCCGTCGCGAACAAGTCAATCAAATATTGCGCAAACTCTAAAGTAATACACCAAGAGCACAGAACGGCGAACGCAGTGACCGGACGGAACACTCAAGGCAAAGAATCACGAGCAGAAGTCGAGTTTGTCATCCGAGCGCTTCGCCCGCAATTCTGTAATCAAGGGCCGTTGGCTGCAAATTATGAGCCGATCGCTGAAAGCTTATTGAACTAAGCTTTGGAGGGATTCACAATGGCGGCCGACCATTAAATCCAGGAGGTAACGTCCGTGATCGCGAAACTAGTGTTAGTCTCCACCCTTTCGTTTCTCGCAGGTGCGTTCCTTTTTTCCTCTTCACGCCCAATCGTCAAGGCAGTCTCTGCATTTGACGATCGGGCCGCCGATCGAGAAGCAATCCGGCGACACATCGGCAGTATCTTTCAAGCCTTTATCGACTGGGATGTCGATAAGATTTACGCCACGCATACCGAGGATTGGCGAGGTTTCCTCGAAGGTAGTCGAGCGCCAATCAAGGGCATTGATGAGTACATGAAAGCTAATGGGATCGATTGGCCGGCCGTCAAAGGTTCGAAACCCTATCCGAATCCCAACACTACTTATCAGATGAAAGACTTTGATGTGATGTTTTATGGACCAGACCTCGCGGTCGCCTGCTTTTATGGTGAGTTTGAAAGAAAATCTGAAAAGGGACCGGAGACCGTCAAACGCTTTCAAATCATGGATGTTTATGCAAAACGCGGCGGCAATTGGATCCAGGCTGCTTCACACACTGTGGTGGATCCATCCTGGTTAACCGAGCAGAGTCAGAGACGGACGAATGTTTCACCGCAAATGCGCGAGCGAATACTCAGTGCTCGCGATGCCGTCTGGAAAGCTTATTTCGCGAATGATCGAGCTGCGCTCGAGAAGGCAGTTCCTGAGGACGTTATTGCGCTTGATGGAGGTTCACCGGATTTTGCTGACCGCGGCAAAGTTTTCGAAGGCGCACGTCAATTCGCTGAAGGCGGCGGAAAGTTAATCAAACTAGAATTTCCCAAGACCGAGATACAGATGTACGGAAATACAATCATCCTCTACACGACATATTCTTACGAGCTCGAGTCGGGCGGCAAGCGAACTACGAAAAGTGGACGAGGAACAGAGATTTTCGTCCGGCGAGGCAACGAGCTGGTTAACGTCGGCTGGCATTTGGACTAACCTTGGAGTGCGCCGGCCCGGCGGCGCTTTCTACACGAAGTCCCGTCCACTCAACTCTTTTAAAAATAGTCTTCGCGTTCTTTTCCTGAAAACGTCAGCCTGACAAAGCGGCGCCGGGCAGTGCACGCACTCCAAGAGGACTTGTCATCTCAACGCCTCTCACCGTATTCTGCATTCCAGCCGTAAAGAAGCACAGACTGAAAGCTGCTTAAGCTAATAACCCTTCAGAGTTTACCGGCGCTGGTAGACCGCCAGTTCTGCCGGGAGCTTTTCACCAAGGTGTTGATTCGGCTGGGGAAATCTCATTTTTAAGGACGGGTAAGGCAACGACGCGCGCCGACGGCCGCATCACAGCCGCGTTGAGGGCATTTGAGCCTCGCTTCACAACCCCGCGTGAAGATCTCGAGCACGAGTGCCGCTCCCTTGAAACAGGCTGAAGCGTGATATCGTGCCGAACAAGCACGGAAGTTGTGAGATTTCTTCCAGCTTGCCCGAGCAGACGACACGTGACCGCTGCCGAATCTGAGACACCGCAAACGACAGACTATGAGCTGGCGCAAAAAGCTGCCCAGGGCGATATGGGCGCTTTCGAGGATCTGTACCAGCGTCATAATCGCCGCGTGTATTCACTGTGCTTGCGGATGACGGGAAATGTTTCGGAAGCTGAAGACCTCGCCCAGGAGGTTTTCATTCAGCTTTTTAGAAAGATTGGTAGTTTTAGAGGCGAATCAGCCTTTACTACCTGGCTTCATCGTTTAACAGTCAATCAAGTGCTCATGCATTTCCGTAAGCGCGGAGTTCGTCTTGAGCAGACGACTGAGGACGGTGAAACGCCGATTCAGATTGTAAAGGGCACGGAAAATCCGAATGCGATGCCCGTTGTTGACAGGATCGCTCTGGATAAAGCCATTGCCCAGTTGCCACCCGGATATCGAGCAGTGTTCACCCTCCATGATATTGAGGGACATGAGCATGAAGAGATTGCCAGAATGCTGGGTTGTTCGGTTGGTACTTCGAAGTCGCAATTACATAAAGCACGTATGAAATTGCGCGGACTTTTGAGGCAACAGAAAAGCGTCGATTAGCCTCGAATAAGGTTGGGCCCGAACCGGGCGAGCCGCAGTCTTCCCTTATTGATGACAACCGGGACGGTTCTGTCAGCATAGAGTGAGTAAGCTAATCAGAAGGAATTGTGGACAGAACGAAGGTGGTAGCAATGAACTGCGAGAATTGTCAGGAACTTATCCACGATTTTCTCGATGGATCAATTAGCCGCATCGATGAAATCGCTTTAAATACGCATCTGGAGCAGTGTTTGGATTGCGACAGCGTGCGCCACGATCTGGAGTCAATACTTGGGTATTGCCGAACACATCGAGGTGAGTACGCTGCACCGCCCAATACGGCTGCTCTTTGGTTACGCATTCGAAACGTTATCGAAGCTGAAACTCCGACCATGGCGGAGTCGATTGAGCCTCGCAAATCAATTTTTAGTAGTTTGATGAGTCGCAGTTGGCAGTTGTCATTACCACAACTCGTTTCGTCGGTAATCGCAATCGTTGTGCTAGTCTCGTTGGTAACAGTTGTGGGTATTAAGCGCTGGAGCGTGACCACAAATTCTCAACTCGAAGCTGCAGTCACTGAAGGAAACTCAGATGTAAATGATCGAGTCTTCCAACGAAACCAGGTGATCAACTATTGGAACCAGCGCGTTGAGTTGAATAAGGCTCGTTGGAGTCCTCAAATGCGAGAGACTTTTGATCGAAACATGGCAGTGATTGATCAGGCCGTCAGTGACTCGATGAATGAATTGAACCGCAATCCCCATGATGATATCGCCGAGCAAATGCTAAACGAATCACTCAATGACAAACTAGCGCTGCTCAAGGAGTTTTCCGATCTGTGATACCGGCGCGATAGCGACCGACTCACTGCGGATCGAGGAATTTGGAAAAGCCCCGCTGATGAACGTTAAATTCTCAACTTGGTCTGTGCCTTCCCTGGCCAAAATAGCTTCAATCATTGTAATCGGCTCGCTGTTAGGCAGCTTGGCTGCGCAGTCTCCTCAACGACTGTCAAAGCGTTATACCGTTGGGAAAAATGTTCGAGTCGAGTTGAGAAATGTATCCGGAACCATCGAAGTTGAGTCATGGAACCGGGATGAGATTCGTCTGTCTGCCACGATTGAATCTCCGAACGCTCACGTTGTTCCGAAACAGCTCGATTCGAGTCTCGTAATCGACGTCATGAGTGACAACAAAGCTCGCGGTGACGTTGGGGATATAAATTTCAAACTTCAAGTTCCTATTAGTTCCTCAGTTGACCTGGAGACGCGTCGTGGCCAGATCAGTGTCAGTAATTTGCGTGGAGCATCCGTTCGTGCTCACGTTTCGTCCGAGGGCGATATCACGCTTTCAAATATCGTCGCGACCCAGGTGATTGCGCAAAATACAATTGGCAATATTTTCTTCGATGGTGAATTTTCTCGTGGCGGCACTTACGAGTTCAAATCTACCAAAGGCGACATCACAATCCGTATTCCAGGAAATTCAGATTTCCGGATGGTAGCGACTTCGCCGGCTCGGAAAATTAAGCTTGGGGATTTTTGGAACGATGGATTTAAGACTCAGGACGGTCGAAAGTATGTCGGAGATGTTGGAGACGGTCGTTCCTCAGTCTCGGTAACAAATTTCAACGGCTCTATCACCTTCATGCGCAGATAGCGTTGGAATTCAATATTGCAAACCGACTGACGGACGCTCCTTGGAGCGTCCTTTTTTTCAAGTCCTGCAGGTTCTCAGTAGGTTTTTGCCCGGCATTCCAGCTCAACGTGCTATCCTCCGCACCGGAGGAAACCGATTTGCCCTTTGTTAGTAAGTTTTTGATCGCTGCCGCCGCCTCGTTACTCTTTTCCATTCCCGCCCAGAGTCAATCAACTTCTCAAAAAGATAAGACTCAAGTGATACCGGCTGGTCCTTTGTTAACAAGGACTGCCACTCGTCGAGAATCCCAACGATTGGGCTACGGTGGAACTGTAACCGTTGTGGGCGCTCCGCGCGGCTCAGTAACAATAGAGGGTTGGTCGAAGAATGAAGTAGAGCTAATTGCCGATATAGAACTGAAGGCGCCGAGCGAAGACGATCTGAACCGCCTCGCAGCCATCAACACCTTCGTGTTCGATCAGGACCTGAATCATGTAAGCGTGCTTACCACCGGGACTCACGATCGCGCGTACATGAAACAATTCAAGAAGTTTCCCAAGGAGCTGCTAAACCTTCCCTGGAAAATCGACTACCGGATAAAAGTACCGGCCACTACGGATCTGGAAATTAATGCTGGTCATGGTGCGGTGAAGATTTCAGGTGTTGAAGGCGCAATGCGAATCAGTGCCACCGAAAGTGACAGCTCATTTATTTTAACGGGTGGTGTCGTCTCAGCAACCATTGCGGTGGGAACCGTGACCCTCTCGATTCCCACTAGAAGTTGGCGCGGTGGCGGTGCTGACGTACGCCTTGCTTCGGGGGCGTTGACTGTGGAGATTCCTCCGGGGTTCAGTGGAGACATTGATTGCGATGTTTTGCGAGTGGGCCAGATTGTAAACAGCTATGAGGGCTTAGAAGTGCGTGAGAAGCCGGGAATTACTGAGCGATCGGTTCGAGCGCGCGCAGGGGCCGGCGGACCTTTTTTCAAGTTCACGATAGGCGATGGAATTCTGACGATTAAGAAGTCTCCTTCATGAGGATGGTTCCTCGCTCTGGCCGCTTTGACTTTGTTTCCTACACGACTAGAATGAGCGCTCGTTTTTCCCAATTCCAGCACATTTTTTAGAGAAGTCACAATGATCAAATCCGATAAATGGATCCGCAGAATGGCCGAAGAACACGGGATGATTGACCCATTCGAGCCTGGCCAGGTGAAAGAAGTAGCTGGCCGCCGAATTGTCTCGTATGGGACGTCGAGTTACGGTTACGATATTCGATCAGCGGATGAGTTCAAATTGTTTACAAACATCAATAGCACGATCGTCGATCCTAAAGAATTTGATTCGAAGAATTTTGTCGATGTGAAGTCCGATTCTGTAATCATTCCGCCGAACAGTTTCGCCCTGGCGCGAACCGTAGAGTACTTTCGTATTCCGCGAAATGTTCTGACGATCTGTTTGGGAAAAAGTACTTACGCCAGATGTGGTATTCTCGTGAACGTGACTCCCTTCGAGCCTGAATGGGAAGGGTACGTGACTTTAGAGTTTTCCAATACAACACCGCTGCCGGCCAAAATCTACGCTAATGAAGGAGTTGCCCAGGTCGTATTCTTCGAATCCGATGAGGTCTGCGAGACTTCATATAAGGATCGCGGCGGCAAGTACCAGGGGCAAACCGGCGTAACACTGCCTAAGCTTTGATTTCCCTCAATGTCGATTCCACAACGTTCTGTTTCACCGGCTGAATTGCAATTCAAAAGACTGGATGAGCGAGCGACTCTGCCAATGCGGGGAAGCGTTTTATCCGCAGGGCTGGATCTGTTTTGTATAGAAGAGATCAGGCTGGAACCAAAGAGCCGCATCCTCGCACGAACGGGCATCGCCGTCGCAATCCCAGTTGGTTATTATGGTCGGGTCGCACCTCGGTCGGGTCTGGCGGTTAAAAACGGCATTGATGTTCTAGCTGGAGTTATTGACTCTGACTATCGTGGCGAATTGTGTTGTGCCCTCCTCAATACCGGCGACGAAGCAGTTGTTTTGGCCACGGGTAGTCGTATCTGTCAACTCATAATTGAAAAGATAATTACACCTGAGCCTGTTTGGGTCGCGGACCTCGACAACACATCCCGAGGCGATGGTGGCTTTGGTTCCACTGGCTGATTCGTTCACCCTTTAATTTACTTCCGAATCTACATCCATGATTACTCACCTGAATTCTCTACGAAGATTTACGCTCATTGTTTTGCTTGCGGGATCGTTAACGGCAACTGTCCTGGGACAATCTCTCGCAGTTGCACCAGCGAACTCCCTTTCTAGTGCCGAACGGGAACTCTCGGAGAGCGTGCGCACGGAAACTATCCGCGAGATAGTGAAAGCACTTTCTGCTGACGATATGCAGGGTCGCGGTACGGCCCAGCCAGGGGGTGACAAGGCCGCACAGTTTATTGCAGATAAATTTGCAAAGTTGGGTCTAAAGCCGCTGGGAGACAAGGGCTCATATTTTCAATCGATCAGGTTTCGTGAACTTCAGTTCCTGGCTGACACGTCACTGAAAATTGGCTCTGAAAATCTCAAGCTGGGCCAGGATTTCTTTATTACTCCGCCGTACTCCGGTGATAAGAACGTCAAGGGCGATCTTGTGTTTGTTGCTTATGGTGTTTCAACTCCATTCTTGAAGCGCAATGATGTGCAGAATCTCGACCTTCGCGGCAAGGTGGCTGTGGTACTTGAAGGACCACCTCCGGAAGTTAAGAAGGATTCGTGGAAGCAAGCACACGCTCAGTCGATTGTTTTGCGAGGGCTTATTGCTCGAGGTGTGGCCGGCATCATTCTTCTGAACACTGGTCCACAAGAACACACTTTTTCCGAGCTCGCGGATTATTTAACCCGGCGCCAGGTGGAGCTGGCCGACGAAGATGAATTTCCTGATTTCTTACCTCCATTCCTGACTGTTAGAGAGGGAACAGCAGAAAAACTTTTTCAGGCCGCCGGTCTTACCAAACAAGATGCAATAGCTAAAGCCGCAGTTGAGAGCTTTACTCCCATCATGCTGCAGCAGCAGCTGTCGATAACGATCCGCTTGAAGAAGAGCAAAGGCACATCCAGCAATATCGTTGGAGTGTTAGAGGGAACTGATCCGCTGTTGAAGTCTGAAGCACTTGTGTACTCAGCTCACTACGATGCTTACGGTTTGTCCGCTGACAACAGGATCTACCACGGAGCAGCTGACAATGCGCTGGGCGTCGGTCAGATGATCGCTATCGCCGAGGTCTTACGCAAAGCAAAGTTGAGACGCTCAGTTATTTTCATGGCGCTTACCGGCGAGGAGTATGGTGGATACGGCTCAACTTACTGGGTCAAGAATCCTACGTGGAAGATTAAGCAGGTCGCGGCAGATCTTAACCTGGATGGCATGGGCACCGAGGTTTACGGACCAGTAAAAGTGGTCGTTGGTTATGGTGCTGAACATTCTTCGCTGGGATCAACTCTCAACGATGTTGCTGTGGCTAATGGCTTAAAGGTAATACCTGATCCAATGCCTGACGAAAAATCCTTTTATCGTTCAGATCATTACTTCTTTGTGAAGCGAGGGATTCCGGGAATAATGCTTCTGGGCGCACCCGAAGGTGACACAAGCGTGTGGATTGAACGGCTCAAGCAGTGGGAGAAGGCTGACTATCATCAGCCCACAGACGTGATTCGCCCTGACTGGAACTGGGATGGGCCAAGTACCATCGCAAGGGTAGCGTTGGTGATGGGCCTTCGAATTTCCAATGATGACACGATGCCTTCATGGTTACCGAATTCGATTTTCAATCGCGAGCGAGGCACGGATAAACCAGCGCCTCCGGAACCCTGATTTTTTATCCTATTTGGAGTGTGGAAATTTCACCGCGGGAACGAACAATCACCCTACGATAGCGAGGGCTGCAGCCTCAATTAGCCCGTTTAGTTTAAGGTATCCCAAAAGGTCTACTGCTTCTACCGGAACAATCTTTTCAAATCACATTTCGGTGTAGCATCGCGATTTGTCAGAGTTATTGAGCAAACTCTCGTGACAGATGTGTTCTGTGCTCGTTCAGACCCAAGTCATTTTGTATTGTTTTGCACCAGCCAACCCTCGTTTATCCGCCCCCGTCGCTGCTTGGCACGTCATTTGAAGCAGTCCAGGCCTAGGAGGGCCCTTTGATCATGAGTTCATTACGAAAAACGATAACGCCTTTAGCAATTCTGGCGTTTACACTTTCAGTTACAGCGGTCTCCGCTGTGGCTCAATATAGAAATTCAGCAGCTTCAGAGATTGTCCGGCGGATTCAAGCTCAAACAAACACGCTGAGAACCAGCGTTCAGAATGCGTCTGACCGTACAAACTCTCGAACAGACGATTTCAACCGACTAATCAATGACTTCAGCACCGCGACTAATCAATTAGATCGCCGTTTGACCAACGGTCGCGCGACATCTTCGGACGCCCAGGTCGTGTTGGATCGTGGCGTACAAATTGACACTTTTTTTGTTAACAACCGGTTTGGTCGTGGACCTCAGCGCAATTGGCAAACACTGCGAGGCCAGTTGGATGAACTTGCGCGAGCGTATAACCTGACTTCGAATTGGAATACTGGAGAATCCACCGGCAACTCTTATCCTAACGATCAACAACTATTGCAGTTGATTCAAAGAATTGATACCAAAACCACTACCTTTAGCCGAAACTTGCGTCAGGATTTGAACACACGACGTTTAGACAATCGGTACCCAACTGCCCAGGTTCGTCAACAGCTCAGTTCTTTTGAGTCGGCGGAGATTCAAATTCGGAATCGAATTAACAGCCGGCAGGTCAACTCAAATGATGTGCAGACCTTTCTGCAAAGTGCAGTTGTGTTGAATAACTATTTAGCTGATCGACAACTTTCGTATCAGACTGAAAATAGTTGGACTGTTCTGCGACAGGACTTGGACCAACTCGCGAGCTCCTTTAACGTCGCATGGAACTGGGCTACACCCTATCCTGGTGGCGGTGGCAACGTAGGTTATGGCACCTTAACTGGAACGTTCAGAATTGCAACCGGACAATCTGATGACGCTCGCCGGGCGGCCGATACGGCAACCAGAACGCTACCTTCTGCTGATCGCCAACGAGTTTACGACTCATTGCTCAGGCGATTAGACCCGCCTGAGATGCTGGCAATCGATCGACAGGGCAGTTCAGTCACTATTGTTTCGACAAGAGCTCCGCAGATTAACTTCGTTGCCGATGGTCGAGAACAGGTCGAGACCAATGCCAACGGACGGACAATTCGCGTACGAGCCAGTCTGGTGAACGATCAGTTAACAATCACCAGGTCCGGAGATCGCGCGGATGATTTCAACGTGACGTTTGAACCTGTAGAGAACGGACGCCGGTTGCAGGTTACGCGGACACTTTATAGCGACCGTCTCACCCAACCACTCACGGTGCGTAGCTACTACGACCGCGTGTCGGATGTCGCTCAACTGAACATATACGACACGAACCGTGAAAATGCGGGCCAGGGCCCAGTTGGCAGTTTCGGTGTACCCGATGGCACACAGATCGTCGCGGTCTTAAACAACGACTTGTCTACCGAAACGGTCCGACAAAACGATCGGTTTACGATGACCGTAAGATCGCCGGGCCAATACGACGGTGCGACGATCGAAGGTTACGTTACCAGCCTGAGTCGAGGTGGTCGCGTCAGCGGGCGCTCGGAAATGACGCTCGACTTCGACACGATTCGCTTCAGAGATGGCCGGAGTTATCGATTCGCGGGCATCCTCGAGAGCGTTAGAATGCCAAATGGCGAAGTCGTCCAGGTCGATAACGAAGGTGCGGTGCGAGACAGTGACCAAACTAACAAGACTGTTACACGCACCGCTATTGGAACGGCCGTGGGAGCCATCATTGGTGCAATTGCTGGCGGAGGTAAAGGCGCAGCCATTGGCGCTGTTATCGGTGCGGGAGCGGGCGCCGGTTCAGTTTACGTCCAGGGAAGAAATGATCTGGATCTTACGGCTGGAACGGAAGTGACCGTTCGAGCAACGGGACCACGCGGCTAAGCAAAAGGGTGGGGTACCTCTTCGGAGTTAGGCCCACCCTTTATTTTTCATTGCTCATTTGTCATTGTTCATTTCACCCTTTCTTCATTTTCCTGATGCGGATCGAGTCTTAACAGTGCGAAAGTTTTGTCTTGACACCGTTGTTGGGTGAAACAGATGAAAATATGGGAAATGGGCAATGACAGGCAGAATTCTCTTAAGCTATAGTCTGACTAGTATGATTAAAGCGATACGTGGCAGCACCAACTGATAACTCACCAGAGAAGAGTTCGAAAAGCTTATCGAACCTTACCGGCGACGGGATAATTGTGGATATCGGGACCGGAGACGGTCTCTTTGTGTATCAGACTGCAAGACGAAATCCCAACAAGTTTTACATCGGGATCGACGCCAATCCGACGACGCTAAGAAAGATTTCCGAAAGGATCCATCGTAGGCCTGAGAAGGGGGGCGCTCCAAATGTGCTCTTTATTCAGTCGACGGTTGAAGAGCTACCGACGGAACTTGACGGCGTTGCAAATGAGGTCCACATACATTTTCCCTGGGGCAGTTTGCTGGCAGCAGTCATGACGGGTAGGCAAGACGTCCTCGCGAATGTCAGGCGTATTTGCACCGTTGGAGCACTGTTGGAAATAGTTCTCGGTCTGGATCCGGTAAGGGACGCAGCTGAGCTGGAGCGCCTCGAGATAGCGCCTATCGACATCCCTTTCATCGACCGCGTGCTTGGTCCACTATATCTCTCAAGCGGCTTTTCGATAGTGGAGCGAGGAATTTTGCCGGGGGTTGAGTGGGCAAAATTTCACACCACCTGGGCCAAGCGCCTGAAGAGTCGCAAGGAGCGATTGCTCACTTACATTATCGCGACAGCTGTCTAGCTAGTCGGTTGCTCTCCATATTACCGACACAATAAAAACATCTAAAGACGGTTTATATTACGGAGCCCTCCAAATGTTTCCTGTAAATAAATTTGTATAAATTTATAGATTCAATGCCGTGAGAGTAATTTGGGTTCTGTTATTAGTGTTAGTTGCGCCGGGGGTTGCTCTTTCACAAAGTGTGGTCCAGCCGGTAGTTGCCGATTCGCAGCGCCAGTATTCCAGGATGGAGATTCTGTCTGAGCGTCTGAGCCAGCTTAAAATTGCAGAGCAACTATGCTGGGCCAATGTCACAAACACCTACCGTTGCTGCCAAGCGGGTGGACGATTATGTCTTCCCAACCGCTCGCACTCGATTTACCCCGCTATGTGAAGAGTACGGTTGGACCATTCGGTCATTTGCGCACGGCGGCATCCTCGGCAATCAATCAGTGGAACGATACTCCTGAAGAGTGGGAGCAAG
>Ga0070681_10000393_pt1 | contig 35383 bp, 36 predicted proteins | sample KBSC83BmetaG_FD_65650 | JGI IMG/M metagenome (GOLD analysis project Ga0070681, IMG submission 65650) | Corn rhizosphere microbial communities from Kellogg Biological Station, Michigan, USA - KBS C8-3B metaG | ecosystem: Host-associated > Plants > Roots > Rhizosphere | place: USA: Michigan...
CTCGCCGTGCACGGCGGCTTCATTCCGTACGGCGGCACGTTTCTCGTCTTCTCGGACTACGCCCGCAATGCGCTGCGCATCGCCGCGCTGATGGGCGCTCACGCCATCTACGTCCTGACGCACGATTCCATCGGCCTGGGCGAGGACGGCCCGACCCACCAGCCGATCGAGCACGCCTCCACGTTGCGCCTGATGCCGAACATGGATGTCTGGCGCCCGGCCGATACGGTTGAGACGGCTGTCGCCTGGAAGGTCGCCGTCGAGCGGCGGAACGGGCCGACCGCGCTGCTCCTCAGCCGGCAGAACCTGCCTTTCTGCAAGCGCGCCGATCTGGGGAACATTGAGCGCGGCGGCTATGTCCTCTCAGATATGGACGGTGCGCGCGCCGTGATCATCGCCACCGGGTCCGAGGTCGGAGTGGCCCTGGAGGCGCAGAAGGTCCTCGCCGGCGTAGGTGTGCCCGTCCGCGTGGTTTCCATGCCCTCCACCAGCGCCTTCGACCGCCAGCCAAAGGACTATCGAAACAGCGTGTTGACGCACCTGCCGAAGGTGGCAGTCGAGGCCGGGGTCAGCGACTATTGGCGCAAGTACGTCGGCCTCGAAGGGGCCGTCGTCGGGATCGACCGCTACGGCGAATCGGCGCCCGCGGGCGAGCTGTTCAAACACTTCGGCTTCACGGCTCAGCACGTGGCCGAGACAGTAAGGAGCGTCCTCCAATGACGATCAAAGTAGCCATCAACGGATTCGGCCGCATCGGCCGCATGGTGCTTCGCGCGCATTACGAAGGCGGCAAGAAGCACGACATCCAGTTCGTCGCCATCAACGACCTCGGCGACGCCGCCACCAACGCGCACCTTCTCAAGTACGACACCGCGCACGGCAAATTCCCGGGCACGGTCAAGGTCGACGGCGACAGCCTGGTCGTGAACGGCGACCGCATCAAGGTCGTCGCGGAGCGCGATCCGGCCAAGCTGCCGTGGAAGAGCATGGGCATCGACGTGGTGATGGAGTGCACCGGTCTCTTCACCAGCAAGTCGAAGGCGGGCGCTCACGTCACCGCCGGCGCCAGGAAGGTGATCATCTCGGCGCCGGGCGAGAAGGACGTCGACCGCACGGTCGTCTTCGGCGTGAACCACAAGACGCTGAAGGACTCCGACTCCGTCATCTCCAACGCGTCGTGCACGACGAACTGCCTCGCGCCGCTCGTCAAGGCGCTCGACGAGCGCATCGGCGTCGCCTCGGGCCTGATGAACACCATCCACTCGTTCACCAACGACCAGGTGCTCACCGACGTCTACCATAAGGACCTGCGCCGCGCCCGCTCGGCGGTGGAGAACATGATCCCGACGAAGACCGGCGCTGCAGCCGCCGTCGGTCTCGTGCTGCCGCACCTCAACGGCAAGCTCGACGGATATTCGATCCGCGTGCCGACCATCAACGTCTCCATCGTCGACTTCACCTTCGTCGCGAAGCGCCCGACCAACGTCGAGGAAGTGAACAAGGCGGTGAAGGCGGGCTGCGACGGCGACCTCAAGGGCATCCTCGAGTACAACACCGAGCCGCTCGTCTCGTCGGACTTCAACCACAACCCGGCCAGCTCGATCTTCGACTCGACGCTTACGCGCGTCTCGCCCGACGGCACGCTCGTCAAGGTCTCGTCGTGGTACGACAACGAGTGGGGCTTCTCCAACCGCATGCTCGACGTCACGGCGGTGTTCGCCGAAGTCGGCGCGGCCATGGCGAAATAGCCGCCCCATGAAGTTTAAGCGCATGTCCGACGTGGACCTGCGCGGGAAAAAGGTGTTTATCCGGGCCGACCTCAATGTCCCCATTGAGGACGGCCGCATCACGGACGACACCCGCATCCGCGCCTCGGTCCCCGGCATCAAGCAGGCGCTCGAGGAGGGCGCTGCCGTGATGGTCACCTCCCACCTTGGGCGTCCGACCGAGGGCACGCTGAATCCGGAAGACTCGCTTGCGCCGGTGGCCAAGCGACTGGGCGAGCTTCTGGGCATGCAAGTGCCGGTGAAAGCGAACTGGGTCGATGGCGTCGATGTGGAGCCCGGCCAGCTAGTGGTGCTCGAGAACTGCCGCGTCAACAAGGGCGAGAAGAAGGACGACGAAGCGCTCGCCAGGAAGATGGCCGCGCTCTGCGACGTCTATGTGAACGACGCCTTCGGCACCGCGCATCGCGCCGAAGCCACGACGCATGGCATCGCGCGCTTCGCGAAGGTCGCGTGCGCCGGCCCGCTGATGGCCGCGGAGCTCGAGGCGCTCGGCAAGGCGCTGGGCAACCCGGCGCGGCCCCTGGTCGCGATCGTCGCCGGATCCAAGGTGAGCACCAAGCTCACCATCCTCGACGCGCTGGCGAAGAAGGTGGACTCGCTCATCGTCGGCGGCGGCATTGCCAACACGTTCCTGCTGGCTTCCGGGAAACCCATCGGCAAATCGCTCGCCGAGAAGGACCTCGTCGGCGAAGCGAAGAAGATCGCCGGCTCGACCAGCGTGCCCCTTCCCACCGACGTCGTCGTGGCGCGGGCCCTCGACGCAAGGGAGGGCACCGTCAAGCGGGTTGATTCGGTTGGCGGCGAAGACATGATCCTCGACGTCGGCCCCGAGACGGCCAAGGCGCTCGCGGCATCGCTCGAGAAGGCGGGCACGATCGTCTGGAACGGCCCGGTAGGCGTGTTCGAGAACGACGCGTTCGCGAAAGGCACGGAGACGCTGGCGCGCGCCATCGCCAAGTCGAAGGCGTACACCATCGCCGGCGGCGGCGACACCGTCGCGGCGATCAACAAGTTCGGCATCGCCAAGGACATCGACTACATCTCGACCGCCGGCGGCGCGTTCCTCGAGTTTCTCGAAGGCAAGACACTCCCTGCGGTCGCCGCGCTTGAAGCGCGGGCGAATGGTTAAGCAGCTCAGCGTTCGCACTCGCGGGCAGGGGCTGCAGGACATCACTTCGCAGGTATCGAACGTCGTGCGCGACGCGGGCGTCGGCGACGGCCTATGCACCGTGTTCGTGCGCCATACGTCGGCGAGCTTGGTGATCCAGGAGAACGCCGATCCAACGGCGAAGTCGGATCTGGAGCGCTGGCTCAACCGTCTCGTGCCGGAAGGCGATCCCTTCTACGAGCACGACACGGAGGGCCCGGACGACATGCCGGCGCACATCAAGGCGGCACTGACCGCCACCTCGCTCTCCATTCCTGTCTTGCACGGCAAGCTGGGTCTCGGCACGTGGCAGGGGATCTACCTTTGGGAACACCGCCGGCGCGGCAGCGAGCGCGAGGTGCTCGTGCATGTCGGCGCCTAGCATCCGCGCCGACCTGATTGCGAGCACGCGGGCCCGCTCGAGCCGCGCGCCTCGGGCGCGTTCGTGGTCTATCGCCTCGAAACGCATGACGCCGGCGCGCTCTACCGCGGCGTCCACCTCGATCATGCGGCGGGAGAAGCGGTGAAGGATCCGCAACCTCCGAATGCGAAGCTTATGCGCGGGCGGCGGGCTTGCCCGACATCATCCTGCACGGCACCGCGACGCTGGCGCATTCGATCTCGGCGCTCCTCAAGCGGTGGCCCGGGCCTGTGCGGCGCGTGGCTTGCAGGTTTGCCGGGATGGTTTTCATGCCGTCGACGCTCTTCGTGCATGCGGCGCGCGAGGGCGACGCCATCGAGTTCGAGACGCGGAACGACCCGGGGGAGACCGTCATAAGCCGCGGGCGGCTTCTGCTAGAGTAGGCGGCTCATGCTCCGCAGTACGAAGATCGTCGCGACCCTCGGTCCCGCGTCCTCCGAACCCGCCGTCCTCGAGCGAATGATCCGCGCCGGGGTCGACGTGGTGCGGCTCAATTTCTCCCACGGCACGGCCGCCGACCACGAGAAGCGCGCGGCCCTCGTCAAGGAGCTCTCGTCCAAGATCGGCCGCACCGTGGCCATCCTCTGCGACCTGCAGGGCCCGAAGATCCGCGTCGGCAAGTTCAAGGACGGCAAGGTCACGCTGGAGAAGGGGCAGCCCTTCATCCTCGATGCGGCCGCCGAGATAGGCGACGCGCAGCATGCCGGCCTCGACTACAAGGAGCTGCCGCGCGACGTGAACCCGGGCGCGGTGCTCCTCCTCGACGACGGCAAGATCGTCCTTGAGGTGACGGCGGTAAAGGGCGAGACGGTGCATACCGTCGTGCGCCATGGCGGCGTGCTGTCGAACAACAAGGGCATCAACCGACAGGGCGGCGGGCTGACGGCGCCGGCGCTCACCGCCAAGGACATGGAGGACATCAAGACCGCCGTCAAGATCCAGGCGGACTATCTCGCGGTGTCCTTTCCGAAGAGCGGCGCGGACATGTACATGGCGCGCGAGCTGATGCGCGCGGCGGGCGGCAAGGCTTTCCTCATCGCGAAGATCGAGCGCGCGGAGGCGGTCGCGGAAGCCGCGCTGCTCGACATCATGCGCGGCTCCGACGGCATCATGGTCGCGCGAGGCGACCTGGCGGTCGAAGTGGGCGACGCGGCGGTGCCGGCGCTGCAGAAGAAGATGATCCGCCTCGCCCGCGAGCAGAACAAGCTGACCATCACGGCGACCCAGATGATGGAGTCGATGATCTCCAGCCCGGTGCCGACGCGGGCGGAAGTGTCCGACGTCGCGAACGCGGTACTGGATGGGACGGATGCGGTCATGCTTTCCGCCGAGTCGGCGAGCGGACGCTTCCCGGTCGAGACCATCGAGGCGATGGCGCGCATTTGCGTGGAGGCGGAGCAGACGCAGCCGCTTTCGCTCGATGCCGAATTCCTCAATCGCCTCTTCTCGCGCGTCGACCAGTCGATCGCCATGGCCGCGCTCTTCACCGCCTATCACCTGAAGGTGAAGTGCATCGCCTCGCTCACGGAATCAGGCTCGACTGCGCTGTGGATGAGCCGCATGAATTCCGGCGTGCCGATCTACGCGCTCACCGCGCAGACCAGCACGCGCTACAAGTGCGCGCTATTCCGCGACGTGTTCCCGCTGATGGTCAAGTACGTCGGGCACGACCGCGAGGAGCTGCTGCGCGAGGCGGAGAAGGTGCTCGTCGAGAACAACGTCGTGAGAGCAGGCGACATCATCGTGCTCACGATCGGCGAGCCGATCGGCAAGAGCGGCGGCACCAACACCATGAAGATCGTCAAGGTCGGGGAGCACCTCAAGCCATGAAACCCGCGCGGAAAATGAGTGAACTCGCTTCCGTATTCGTCGACGTCGAACACATGCCGTGGGAGAAAACGAAGTACGACGGCATCGAGCAGAAGACCCTGATGATCGAGCCGAAGACCGGCATGCTCACCGCGCTCATGCGCATGGCGCCCGGCACCCAGCTGCCGGACCATGAGCATGTGAAGGTCGAGCAGACCTACGTGCTCGAGGGCAGCCTGATGTGCCCGGAGGGCGAGTGCAAGGCCGGCCAGTTCGTCTGGCGCCCCGCCGGCAGCCGCCACCACGCGTGGGCCGGCCCGAAGGGCGGCACCTTCCTCGCCATGTTCCAGGTGCCGAACAAGTTCTTCCAGGCCGACGGCCGCGTCACCGATTTCCTCGGCCGCGACTGGGACGCGCACTGGAAGCAGTAGCCTTTCCTTCGTAGAGATCGCGGCCGGCGGCCAGCGCGCCGATCTTTCCGTCCGCGACGTTGCGCGGCAGCATCCAGAAACCGCAGTCGGGGTGGATGTAGCGCACGCGGCTTCCCAGAGTCTTCTGCGCCCGTTCGATGGCGCGCGCGATCGCGGACGGTGATTCGATCTCGGTGCGCTTGATGTCCACCACGCCGAGACCGAAGCCGATCTGCTTGCGCAGGTCCTTGAACACCTCGAGCTCGTCCGGCGGCCGATGCGCGGTCTCCATCACGATGTGATCGACCTGCAGGGCGTTGAGGTAGTCCATGAGCTTCGCCCACGTGCCCTTCTGGATCGATTGCCCGCCGTAGTTGCCGAAGCACAGGTGCACGGCAGCCTTGGTTTTCACCTTCTTGAGGATCTTGTTGATGGCGCCGGCAGCCCACTTCCATTCGTCCGGATGGCCCGGCAGGTTCGCTTCGTCGACCTGCACCACGTCGGCATCGAGATGCCTCACCTGCTCGGCGAGCACGTCGGCGATGGCATGCGCGAGCTTTTCGGGATCCTTGTAGTGCCGGTCGTGCAGCGTCCTGGCCAGCATGTGCGGCCCGGTGAGCGTGAACTTGAGTGGCTTCGCGGCGAGCGCCTTGGCGCGCGCGCAGGGTAGCTTGAGGTTCAGCGTGCCGGCGCCGATCTTTCCTTCCACCACGCCGGGCGGCCGGGTGCGAAAGCGCATGCCGGCCCCCTTCGAGTAGTCGAGCCACTCGGAGAAGCCGATGTCCGAGCGCACGCCGCTCATCGGCCGCACGAAGTACTCGATCATGCCGTTGGTCTCGGGATGGTTGACGTCGAAGCGGTAGAGCTCGCCGTCGGCCACCACGTCGATGCCGGCCTTCTCCTGCGTCGCGATCACCACGCGAGTCGCGTCGAGCAGCGCCTGCTCCGAAGGCGCGCGCACCAGCCAGTCGGGCATCGGGTAGGACCCCACTACGGTGGTCAGGATGCGCGGCATCGCAGAATTATAATTTCACCAAATGGTTAACTTGCCTGCGCGGTTCGAGGACGTCGCGGCGCTCGAGGAGTTCATGACGCGCCCGACGCCCGAGCTGGAGCGCGGGCTCGGCGGCATCGACGAGATCCTGGTGCTCGGCGTCGGCGGCAAGATGGGCCCGACGCTCGCGCGCCTCGCGCGCCGCGCGGGAAAGCGCGTGATCGGCGTAGCGCGCTTCTCGGAGAAAGGGCTGCGCGAGAAGCTGGAAGGCTGGGGCATCGAATGCCTCGCCTGCGATCTCCTCGATCGCGAGCAGCTCGAGCTGCTGCCGCGCATCAAGCACGTCGTCTTCATGGCCGGCCACAAGTTCGGGGCGAGCGGCAATCCGTCGCTCACCTGGGCGATGAATGTCGGCGTGCCGTTCATGGTCGCCGAGAAGTTCCGCGACTCGCGCATCGTCGCGTTCTCCACGGCCTGCGTCTATCCGTTTGCCTCCGTCACCGGACGCGGCGCGGACGAGTCGGTGCCGACCCTGCCGCCGCCGGGCGACTACGCCACTTCCTGCGTCGGACGCGAGCAGGCTTTCCTTCATGGCTCGCATCGATATGGCACCCCCGGCCGGCTGATGCGGCTCGAGTACGCCATCGACATGCGCTATGGCGTGCTGCACGACGTGGCGGAAAAGGTGTTCGCCGGCAAGCCGGTCGACGTCACGATGGGGCACGTGAACGTGCTGTGGCAGGGCGAAGCAAACGAGCAGGCGCTGCGGCTCCTCGCGCATTGCACGGCGCCGACGTCGCCGGTCAACGTGAGCGGGCCCGACGTGCTGAGCGTGCGCTCGCTCGCCGAGGAGTTCGGCAAGCGCTTCGGCAGGAAGCCCACCATCACCGGCAAGGAAGCGCCGACCGCGTGGCTCGTCGATACGCGAGCCGCGCAGAAACTCTTCGGCGCGCCGCGCGTGCCGCTCGGCAAGATGCTCGATTGGCAGGCCGACTGGATCGGGCGCGGCATGCCGGACCTCGGCAAGCCCACGCATTTCGAGACGCGTGACGGCAAGTACTGAGCATCCGCTCGGCATTGAACACCTCGCCGGATGCCTGGCCCTGTCGGCGGCGGCGAGCTGGAATCAAAACGAAGCAGATTGGCGCCTGATGCTGTCGCTCGGCCACGGCTGGGGCATCTCCGAGGGCGACCGGCTCGTTGCGTCGACGCTGGTGATTCCATATGGCGGCTTCGCGTGGATCAGCATGGTGCTCGTCCTGCCCGAGCAGCGACGCAAGGGGCACGCTTCGCGGCTGCTGCACATCGCGCTCGACGACCTGCGCGCGAGCAAGCTGATGCCAATCCTCGACGCGACCCCGGCGGGGCGCGAGGTCTATCGGCGGGAAGGATTCAGCGACCGCTGGAGCTTCAAGCGCTTCCGCCTGCAGCGGGCCTGGAGCGCGATCAACGGCCAGCCGGGCCGCGCGATCCAATGGCGCAAGGCGCTCGAGCTCGACGAGCAGGCGTTCGGCGGCGAGCGCGAGTGGCTTTTGCGCGCTCTGCAATCGCGCCTGCCGAAATGCGCACTCGGCATGCCGAAGGGTTTCGTGCTCGGGCGCGAAGGCCGCGAGGCGGCGCAGATCGGGCCGCTCGTTGCGCGCGACGAATCGACCGCCATCGCTCTCCTCGAGCACGCGCTCGCCGGCGTCGATTCCCCCGTATACGTCGATGCCGCCGACCATGCGCCGGGTTTGCAGCAATGGCTGATCGAGCACGGCTTCGAGTTCCAGCGCCCTTTCACGCGCATGGTGCACGGCGAGGGCCGCGCGCCGGGCGACGAGAAGCTGGTCTACCTAGTGGCGGGGCCCGAGCTCGGCTAGGCCGAGATCGGCGAGCAGCACCTGCGCGGCGTTGTAGCCCGGCAGCCCGGTGACATTGCCGCCGGGATGCGAAGACGAGCCGCAGAGATAGAGGCCGTCGACCGGTGTCCGGTACTGGCCTGCGCCGCGGAAGGGACGGTCGTAGCCCACCTGGCCGTTCGCGAACGAGCCGACGAGCAGATCGCCGCCGCGCATGTTCGGCAGCGTCCGCTCGGTATCGAGCGGGCTGCGCGCGAACCAGCCAATGGTGTCCTCCGCCAGGTTGGGCGCGTACTGCGTCCAGAGCTCGAGCATCTGGCCGGCGTGCGAATCGCGCACGCTGTCCCAGTCGCCCGTCTTCAGGCGATACGGCAGCTTCTCCCACATGAAGGCGACATGCCCGGCGGCGGGCGCCTGCGACGGATCGAAGAGCGTCGGACATGCGCCCCACATCACCGTCGGCGGAATGGTGCCCGCCTCGTGGTGCCGCACGATGTCGTCGAACTGCTCGTAGCGCTCCAGACCCAGGATCACCATGAACGGCTTGTCGAGCCCGCGATAACGCGGCGGATTCTTCAGGACCAGGTTCAGCGCGAAGAGGGGCGCGAGCAGGTTGTATTCGAAGCGCTCGGCCTTCGCACGCAGATCGCCGGGCGCGTCCATCAGGTCGATGAATGTCTGCTGCGGATTGAGGCCCGACGCCACGGCCCGGGCACGGATCATCTCGCCCGCCGCGGTCTCCACGCCAATCGCTCGCCCGTTCTCCGACACGATCCGGCGCGGAACGCACGACGTGCGGATTTCTCCGCCCGTCTCCCGCACCGCCCTTGCGAGCGCATCGGCGAGCCGCGCCGCGCCGCCGACGCACATCTGCGCCTTGGCCGGGCTCGCCAGCAGCGCGGGGATGTGGTGGCCGAAGCCGCGCAGGCGCAGATCCACCTCGCGCAATCCATTGAAGAAGAGCAGGCCCGCCTTCACGACCGGGTGCTCGAACTCGCGCTGGACGAATTCGAGCGGCGAGAGAGCGCTCGTCTCCAGCAGAAGCCTGCCTTCCGCCGTCCGCTCCAGGTTTTGCTTCCTTATGGAGGGCTCCAGGGGCGGCCGCCGCACCTCCGGCCCGAGGATCTTCTCCAGGATCGGCACGAACGCCTCGCGCCAGCGCCGCAGGGTGGCGGCGTCGCGCGCGCTGAACTGCGCGAACGACTCGACCGTGCGCTCGAAGTCGGTCCACCAGCAGAGGGAGTCGCCGCTTTTGAGCAAGAGGGCGACGTTGAGCTCCGGCTCGAGGTACTTCGCGCCGCGGCGCTCGAGCTCGAGGTCGCGGTACCACGGCATCTGGTCGAGCGCGCGATGGAAGAACGAGTGGATGTTGTGCCGGTAGCCCGGCCAGCGCGGATCCTCGATCGTGGAGAGGCCGCCGCCGATGGCCGCGCTGCGTTCGAGGCACACCGTCTTCAGCCCGGCGCGCCCCAGGTAGGCCTGGAGGACGAGGCTGTTGTGTCCCGCCCCCAGGAGAACGACGTCGTACGTGCTCAGTCGCCCTTGACCGGCTGCATCTTGATGGACTTGTCGAGGAAGGCGTTCGTGTAGACCGTCTTCACGTCGAACGGCTTGTCGATGCCGACGTAGTCCTTCACCAGCTTGTAGTCGTCCTGCATGCGCTTGTCGTCGTGCCAGCCGAGCGCCACGCTCTGCGAGATCTTGTCGCTCATCAGCACCTCGACCAGCTGCCAGTTGACGAGCTCGTTGTCGAAGCTGAGGGCGCCGTTCGCGTCGACCAGCGCCTGCACGCACGGGTTGGGCTGCTTCACGCACTCGGCGAAGGCGCGCTGCGTGACCTTCACGAACTTCTCGACGGTGGCGCGGTTCTTCTTCAGGTAATCGGCGTTGACGATGACCGAGTTGCCATACGGGTTCAGGCCGACATCGCGCCAGGCGAGGAACCCCATGTCGTCGCCCAGCTCCTTCTTGAACACGTGGTGCAGGTTGTAGAACGAAGTGGTGACATCGATCGTGCGCGCCTTGAGCGCCGCGAGCTTGGCGTTCGCGTCGATGTTCACCCAGGTCACGGACTTGGGATCGATGTGGTTCGCCTTGGCGAGCGCCGGCCACATGACGCGCGCGCCGTCGGCCGCCGGGTTGCCGATCTTCTTGCCCGGGAAGTCCTTGATGCCCTTGATGCCCGAGCTCTTCAGCCAGTACATGCCCTGCGGCGAATTGGCGTACACGTTGAAAACGGCGACGTTGTCTGCGCCCTTGCCCTTCGCCACCAGCACGCCCGCCATGTCGGCGAGTCCGACCGGGTTCGCGCCCGCGCCGACCTTCTGCGTGGCGAGCGCCGAGCCCTTGCCCGGCTCGAGGTTCAGGTCGATGCCTTCCTTCTGGTACCAGCCGAGTTTCTTCGCGTAGTAGTAGGGCGCATGGTCGCCGCCGGGCACCCAGTTCAATATGAAGTCGATTTTCTGCTGGGCCGCCGCGGGAACGGCGAAAGCGGCCGCGGCCGCGGCGATGATCGCTCTGCGCATGGATATCCTCCTATGGAAAGCCGATGCTACCATCGAGTAACCGTCTGGTTAACACATGCTCGACATCCTGCGTCGCGGTACGGTCATTCCCGCTCACCCGCTTGCGCTGAATGCGCAACGCAAGCTCGACGAGCGCCGCCAGAGGGCGCTCGCGCGTTATTACCTCGACGCCGGCAGCGGCGGCCTCGCCGTCGGCGTGCACGCGACGCAGTTCGCCATTCGCGAAGCGGGGCTGTACGAGCCGGTGCTGCGCATCGCGATGGAGGAGGCCGCGAAGCGCAAGGTGGTGATGATCGCGGGCCTCTCGGGCAAGACCGCGCAGGCAAAGCGCGAGGCCCAGGTGGCGAGGTCCCTCGGCTACCACGCCGGCATGCTGTCGCTCGCGCCGATGAGGGGCGCATCCATCGATGAGCTGGTAGACCACTGCGCCGCCGTGGCGGCCGAAATCCCGCTCATCGGCTTCTACCTGCAGCGCGCCGTCGGCGGCATTGCGCTGCCGATGCGGTTCTGGCAGCGCTTCGCCGCGATCGAGAACGTGGTCGCGATCAAGATCGCCCCGTTCAACCGCTATGCCACGCTGGACGTCGTCAAAGGCGTGGTCGCGGCGCGCGCGGAGAACCGCGTCGCGCTCTATACGGGCAACGACGATCACATCGTGCTCGACCTGGCCGTGCCTTTCGATGTCAGGCGCGGCGGCGAGACCGTGCGCGTGCGGATCAGGGGCGGCCTACTTGGTCACTGGAGCGTCTGGACCCGAAGCGCCGCTGCGCTCCTGAACCGAGTCCAGGAAGGCAAGATCGACGAGGACCTGCTCGCCCTCGACGCGCGCGTCACCGACTGCAACAGCGCGTTCTTCGACGTCGCCAACAATTTCGCCGGCTGCATTCCCGGTTGCCATGAAGTGCTGCGGCGGCAGGGGCTGCTCGAAGGCACGTGGTGCCTCGATCCGGGCGAAAAGCTCTCGCCCGGGCAGGCGGAGGAGATCGACCGTGTGTACCGCGAGCACGCCGACCTCAGCGACGACGCCTTCGTGCGCGCCAATCTGGACAGGTGGCTGTCATGACGAATTCCAGGACCGGGCGCTGGACGCTCGCCATCCTTTCCCATCTGGCGCTGATCGCGGCGTGGTACCTCTTCGTGCACCTCGGCAACGTGCCGAAGTTCGTCATGCCCTCGCCCGAGGCGACGCTCAACGCGCTGCTGCAGCCCAACTACAGCTGGTGGACGAATATCGCCGTCACCGGCACCGAGATCTTCGGCGGCTACCTGCTCGCCCTCGCGATCGGCGTCGCCCTCGCGCTCGTCTTCACGTGGTCGAAGACGCTCGAGGCGTTCTTCATGCCGCTGCTCGTCTCGCTCAACATGATCCCGAAGGTGGCGCTCGGGCCGCTGATCATCGTCTGGTTCAAGTACGGCGTGCTGCCGAACTCGATCATGGCCTTCTCGATTGCCGTATTCCCGATCCTGCTCACCACCGCCCGCGGCCTGCGCGAGATCGAGCCGGAGCTCCTCGACCTCGTGCGCTCGCTGAAGGGCTCGCGCTGGCAGCTCTTCACCAAGATCCAGCTGCCGGGCGCGCTGCCCTACATCTTCTCCGGCATGAAGGTCGCCGCGATCCTCGCCGTGGCCGGCGCGATCGTCGGCGAGTTCCTCGGCTCGGACAAGGGCCTCGGCTATCTCATGCTCCAGGTGCAGGTGACGCTCGACACGCCGGCGATGTTCATGGCGGTGCTGATCATCACGCTGCTCGGCATGCTGCTGTATGGGCTGGTGCTGGTTCTCGAGCGCTTCCTTGTCGTCAAGGACGCCCGTGTCGTATGAAAAGGGGGCAGAGCCATACCGCTTTGTAACCGGGAAATTGCTCTGACCCCTTTTATTCATCTGTCGGGTGTTCGCAAGAGCTACGGCGAGCACCTGGCGATATCGGATGCGAGCTTCGATGTCATGCCCGGCGAGCTGGTCTCGCTCGTCGGCCCTTCGGGCTGCGGCAAGTCGACGCTGCTGAAGATCCTCGCCGGCCTGCATGCGCACGACGGCGGCGAGGTGCGCATCGGCTCTGCGTCGCATCCGTTCGATCCGGCGCGGGACGTCGGCATGGTGTTCCAGGCGCCGCTGCTCCTCAAATGGCGACGCATCCTCGCCAACGTGATGCTGCCGGCGGAGATCCTCGGCCTGCCGGCGGCCGAGTCGCGCGAGCGTGCGCGGCATCTGCTCGACATGGTCGGCCTTGCCGGCAACGAGGACAAGTATCCGTACGAGCTGTCGGGCGGGATGCAGCAGCGGGCGGCCATCGCGCGGGCGCTGGTGCACGACCCGAAGCTCGTGCTGATGGACGAGCCGTTCGGCGCGCTCGATGCGCTGACGCGCGAGAAGATGAATCTCGAGCTTCTGCGCATCTGGAAGGAGGCGGGGAAGACCATCGTCTTCGTGACCCACGGCATCTCCGAAGCCGTCTTCCTTGGAACGCGGGTGATCGTGCTCACCGCAGGGCCGGCGCGCATGGCCGACAATTTCGAGGTCGACCTGCCGCACCCGCGCACGCTGGACATGAAGACCAACGAGCGCTTCGGCGAGTACACGCGCCGCGTTTACCGCTTGCTGGGAATGGAATGACCGCAACGCGCGCGCGCATCCTGTCCGCGGCGACCTCCGAGTTCGCGCGGCACGGCTTCGGCGGCGCGCGCGTCGACCGCATCGCGGCGAAAGCCGGTGCGAACAAGCGGATGCTCTATTACTACTTCGGCTCGAAGGATGCGCTGTTCCTCGCCGTGCTGGAGGAGGCGTACGCCCACATCCGCAGCGCCGAGCACGATCTCGACCTGGAGCACGCGGATCCGCGGGCCGCGCTGAAGCGACTGGTCGAGTTCACCTGGAACTATTACCTCGAGCATCCGGAGTTCATGGCGCTTCTCGCCACGGAGAACCTGCACAAGGGCAGCCCTGTGCATGGGTCGCGCCGGGTGCGCAAGCTCCATTCGCCGCTCGTCGACACGCTGCGCGCCATCCTGCGCCGCGGCGAGCGCCAGGGACTCTTCCGCCGCGGCGTCGATCCGGTGCAGCTCTATATCTCCATCGCCGGCGAAGGCTACTTCTACCTGTCGAACCGCCATACGCTGTCGCGCATCTTCGGCCGCGACCTCATGGCGCCGCGCGAGCTGAGCGGCCGCGCCCGGCATATCACCGATCTGGTGCTGAACGCGGTGCGCTCGTGAGGATCGCCCTCTGCAACGAAGTCATCGCGCCGATGCCGTTTCCGCGGCAGTGCGAATACGCCGCCAAGCTCGGCTACGACGGCCTCGAAGTGGCGCCCTATACGTTGTCGGACGAGCCGCACCGCATCGGCGCCGCGCAGCTCGCCGCCGCGCGCAGCGCGGCGCAAGACTGCGGCATCGCCGTGACCGGGCTGCACTGGCTGCTCGTCAGGCCCGCCGGCCTTTCCATCAGCACGAAGGACCCCGCCGTCCGCAAAAAGACCGTCGACGTGATGCACGCCCTCATCGACCAGTGCGCCGAGCTCGGCGGCCGGTACCTGGTGCACGGCTCGCCGCACCAGCGGCGCATCGACCCGGGCGAGACGCGCGCGGCGGCGATGGCGCGCGCGAAGGAGAGCTTCGCCGCCATCGCCGAGCACGCCGCGAAGGCGGGCGTCGTCTACTGCATCGAGCCCCTTTCCTCGGAGCAGACGCCGCTCATCAACACGCTGGACGAAGCGGCAGGCATGGTCGAGCAGATTGGTTCACCGGCGGTGAGGAGCATGCTCGACTGCAGCTCGGCCGGCCGCATGGAGAAGGCGCCGCTGCCGGCGCTCGTCGATCGCTGGGTGCCGCAAGGCGTCATCGCCCACCTGCAGGTCAACGATCGCAACCGGCGCGGCCCGGGGCAGGGCGAGCAGCGCTTCGCGCCGCTATTCGCTGCACTGAAAAAGAATGGCTACCGGGGCGACGTGGCGGTGGAACCCTTCGACTACGTGCCCGACGGGCCGGCCGCGGCGGCGCGCGCCATCGGCTATATCCGCGGCATCATCGAGGCGAGCGAATGAAATTCGCCGTGCGCCAGATCGACCTTTTCGAGCGCGACGTGCGCCTGCGCATGCCGTTTCGCTTCGGTGTAGTCACCCTCACCGAGGCGCCGCAGGCCTTCGCCCGGGTCCGCATCCGCCTGGAGAACGGCGCGGAAGCGGAAGGCGCCGCGGCCGAGATGATGGTGCCGAAATGGTTCGACAAGGACCCGGCGCTCTCGAACGAAGAGAACGTCGAGCAGCTGCGCAGCTCGCTCGCCATCGCCAAAGGCATTTATGGTGGCGGCGCGAATACCGCCTTCGGCCACTTCCAGGCGCACTACCGCCACCAGATGGAGCGTGCGGCCGCCAGGGATCTGAATGCACTCGTCGCCTGCTACGGACCGGCGCTGATCGACCGGGCGCTGCTCGACGCGCTGTGCCGCGGCCTTGGCGTGAGCTTCTACGAAGCCGTGCGCCGGAACATCGTCGGCCTCGAGCTGCCGCCGGCCTACCTCGAGTCGCTGAAGCCGGCGGGCCAGATCGCCGCGCGGCACACCGTAGGTCTCCTCGATCCGATCGCCGCCACGGAACGCCGCATCGACGACGGCCTGCCGCAGACGCTGGAGGAGGTCATCGCCCGCTACGGGCACCGCTGGTTCAAGCTCAAGGTCGGCGGCGATGTCCGCGCCGACGTGGACCGGCTCTGCGCCATCGCGTCGGTCCTCGACCGCCTCGGCGAATACCACGTGACGCTGGACGGCAACGAGCAGTACGAGAACGTGGACGGCGTGCTCGCCCTCTGGCATCGCATGAAGGCCGAGCCGCGCCTGCGGCGCCTGATCGCCGGCGTGGCGTTCATCGAGCAGCCGATCAGGCGGCAGAACGCGCTGAGCGCCGACGTATCGGCTCTGGCGAAGGAAAAGCCCGTGATCATCGACGAATCCGACGACACGCTCGATGCCTTCGCACGCGCCAAAAGCCTGGGGTATCGCGGCGTGTCGTCGAAGACGTGCAAGGGGCTCTACAAGTCGATCATCAACGCCGCGCGCTGCGCCGAGTGGGGCAAGGGCTACTTCATGAGCGGCGAGGACCTCACCGTGCAGGCCGGCCTCGCGGTCCAGCAGGACCTCGCGCTCGTCTCGCTGCTCGGCATCGCGCACGTCGAGCGCAACGGCCATCACTATGTAAACGGCATGGCGGGATCACCCGCGTCCGAGCAGGACGCCTTTCTGCGCGCCCATCCGGACCTGTACGAGCGCTCGCATGGCGCCGTGCGGCTGCGGATCACGAAGGGCCAGCTCGCGCTCGGCAGCCTGAACTGCCCGGGCTACGCGAGCGTCGCGGTGCCGGACTGGAACCAAATGGGGGAGATGAGAATTAAATGAGCGAAAAGCGCATCGGCATCATCATGCACGGCGTCACCGGGCGGATGGGAATGAACCAGCACCTCATCCGCTCGATCCTCGCCATCCGGCAGCAGGGCGGCGTGGCGCTGAAGGACGGCACGCGGCTCATGCCGGATCCGCTTCTCGTCGGGCGCAACGCCGCGAAGGTGGAGGAGCTTGCCCGCCAGCACCGCGTCCCGCGCTGGACCACCGACCTCGATGGAGCTTTAAAGGGCGATGATGAAATCTTCTTCGATGCGGCTTCAACACAGCTCAGGCCGAAGCTCCTGAAGCGCGCCATCGCCGCCGGCAAGCACATCTACTGCGAGAAGCCGGTCTCGACCACGCTCGCGGAGGCGAAAGATCTGTACGCCGCCGCGAAAAAGGCGCGCATCAAGCACGGCGTGGTGCAGGACAAGCTCTGGCTGCCGGGGCTGCTCAAGCTCAAGCAGCTGCGCGACGAAGGCTTCTTCGGCCGCATCTTCGCCGTGCGCGGCGAGTTCGGCTACTGGGTCTTCGAGGGCGACCCTCATCGCAACCAACCTCCGGCGCAAAGGCCTTCTTGGAACTACCGCAAGAAGGACGGCGGCGGCATCATCCTCGACATGCTGTGCCACTGGCGCTACGTGCTCGACAACCTGTTCGGCGAAGTGCAGGCGGTGAGCTGCCTCGGCGCGACGCACGTCCCGTATCGCTGGGACGAGAACAACAGGAAGTACAAGGCCACGGCGGACGACGCGGCTTATGCGACGTTCAAGCTCGCCGGTGGCGTCATCGCGCACTTCAATTCATCCTGGGACGTTCGCGTCCGCCGGGACGACCTGCTCACCATCCAGGTCGACGGCACCGAGGGCAGTGCGGTAGCCGGCCTGCGCAAGTGCTATACGCAGTCCTACGCCGAAACGCCCAAGCCGGTCTGGAATCCCGACATCGCCCAGCCGATCAACTTCTTCCAGAACTGGAAGGAATACGGCGGCGAGGACTACGACAACGCCTTCAAGGTGGAGTGGGAGCTCTTCCTCAAGCATGTCGCCGGCGAAGGCTCGTTCCGCTGGAACCTGCTCGAAGGCGCCAAAGGCGTCCAGCTCGCCGAGCTCGGTTTGAAAAGCTGGCAACAGAAAAAGTGGCTGGACGTTCCGAAGATCAAACCGTAAATGGGGTCAGATCAACAATTGCGGACTAGCGGGCAAATCACTTTGTCCACAAATGTTGATCTGACCCCAATTAGGAATTGGATATGAAGCGCGACACGTTGCTCACCATCAAGCTGCCGATTGCGAGCGGAAGACTCGAGGACTACGCGGTCCGCGAGCCGAAGCAGTTCAACAAGCCGAGCAAGCCCTTCGCGCGCAAGGCGCTCGCGGCTGCGCACGTCGTCGCCGATCCGCTCTCGACCCAGGAGCCGTGGCTGGACGCGGCGATCGACTGGGACGCGACGCTCGCCTACCGGCGCCACCTCTGGTCGTGGGGCATGGGCGTCGCCGAGGCGATGGACACCGCGCAGCGCGGCATGGGCCTCGACTGGAAGAACTCGCTCGAGCTGATCCAGCGCACCGTTAACGAAAATGAGCGGTCAGGCGGCGGCTTTGTCGCTTCCGGCGCCGGTACCGATCATCTCGCTCCGGGGAAGTACACGGTGGAGCAGATCACCGCGGCCTACGAGGAGCAGTGCGCCGCGATCGAGAAGGCCGGCGGCCGCATCATCCTGATGGCGAGCCGCGCGCTTGCCGCCTCTGCGAAATCGCCCGACGACTACGGCCGCGTCTACGACCGCATTCTTTCGCAGGTGAAGCAGCCGGTGATCATCCACTGGCTGGGCGAGATGTTCGATCCGGCGCTGGAAGGCTACTGGGGAGCGAAGGACCACTACACGGCGATGGACACCTGCCTCGCCGTGCTGGCGAAGAATGCGGCCAAGGTCGACGGCATCAAGATTTCGCTGCTCGACAAGGACAAGGAAGTGCGCATGCGCCGCAAGCTGCCGAAGGGCGTGCGCATGTACACCGGCGACGACTTCAACTTCGCCGAGCTGATCGAAGGCGACGACCAGGGCTATTCGGACGCGCTGCTCGGCATCTTCGATTGCATCGCACCGGCGGCCTCGCATGCGTTGTCGAACCTGGGTAAGCCGGAATACCACGAGGCGCTGGCGCCGACCGTACCGCTTTCGCGCCACATCTTCCGGGCGCCGACGCGCTTCTACAAGACCGGCGTGGTCTTCATGGCGTGGTTGAACGGCCACCAGGAGCACTTCGTGATGGTGGGCGGGCAACAGTCGGCGCGGCACATCCTGCACCTCGCCGAGCTCTTCCGCCTCGCCGATGCGGCCGGGCTGCTGGCGGATCCGCCGCTCGCCTGCGCGCGCATGAAGCACCTTCTCGCGGTGCACGGATGCGCGTAAAGAAGCTCGGCCCCTTTGGCGCGGAAGCGGATTCGATCGACGCGCCGTTCCGCGAGGTCTGGGAGGCCTTCTTCGCTGCGCAGATTCTCGTCTTCCGCGGCCAGCAGCTGAGCGCCGATCGTTATCTCCGGTTCGCGCGGCAATTCGGGCGGCCGGAGCCGCACGTCATCGACCAGTTCCATCATCCCGAGCACGCGGACATCCTGATCCTTTCCAACGTGCAGAAGGACGGCAAGCCGGTCGGCCTGGCCGATGCCGGGACCTACTTCCACACCGATTACTCGTACCTGGACGTGCCGGCGCGCTGCACGATGCTCTATTCCATCCAGGTGCCGAAGAAGGGCGGCGACACGCTCTTCGCGGACCAGTATTGCGCCTACGACGACCTGCCGGCGGCGATGAAGAAGCGGCTCGAGGGCTTGATCGCACTGCACCATTACGGCAATCGCGACGACCTGGACAAGCGCTCGCGCACCGTCGCTTCAGTGCTGAGCGAAGAGCAGGAGCAGAAGATGTCCTGGGTGCGCCATCCGGTGGTGCGCAAGCACCCGGTCACCGGCCGCAAGGCGCTCTATTCGGTGTCGGGCAGCTCGTTCGGCATCGAAGGCATGCCCGAGGACGAAGCGATCGACCTGCTCGACGAGCTGAAGGGTCACTCGACCCAGCTGAAGTACCAGTACCGGCTCAAATACGGCGTGGGAGACGTCGTGATCTGGGACAACGCGTCGCTGCTGCATTCGGCGACCCTCACGGATCCCGACGACCCACGTACACTATGGCGCATCACCGTCAAGGAGGAGGGGGGGACATCATGAAGGCGATAACACTCGGCTTCGTTGCCGCGCTCGTTGCAGCGCCGGCCGTTGCCCAGCAAGTCACGCTGCACGGCGCGGTGCAGTTCCCGGACGAGCACGTCTTCACGCGCACGCTGGTGCGCTTCCAGGAGCTGGTGGACAAGTATTCCGGCAGGAAAACCAGCTGGGTGCTGCACAAGAACTCGGAGCTCGGCCTGGAGAAGCAGTATTTCGAGTACATGGCGCAGGGCAAGGCGGTGGACTACGGCATCGTCTCGCCGGCGCACATGTCGACCTTCTCCAAGGCGGCGCCCTTCATCGACGCGCCGTTCCTGTTCCGCGACCTCGACCACTGGAACAAGGTGCTGGACGCGGACCTGCTCAAGCCGATCGCGGACGAGATCAACAAGAAGGCCGAGGTGATGCTCATCGGCTACGCCGGCGGCGGCGTGCGCAACATCTTCGTCAACAAGCCGGTGCGCAACCTGCAGGAGATGAAGGGCCTCAAGGTCCGCGTGCAGGGCGCGCCCATCTGGTCGAAGACGTTCAGCGCGGTCGGCATGGCGCCGACGGTGATCGCCTACAACGAGATCTACAACGCCATCCAGAACAACGTCATCTCGGCGGGCGAGAACGAGGCGGCGGGCGTCGAGCAGATGAAGTTCTACGAGGTGGCGCCGCAGCTCTCGATGACTCGCCACGCCATCACCATCCGGCCGATCTGCTTCTCGACCAAGACCTACAACAAGCTCGACAAGAGCATGCAGGCCGCCGTCCTGCGCGCCGGCAAGGAGGCGGGCGCCTACGGCCGCAAGACGGAATCGAGCGAGGACGAGGAGAAGCTCATAGCCCTCGAGAAGGCGGGCAAGCTGAAGCGCATCCCGTTCACCGACGGCGCACAGATGAAGAAGCTCGTCGACCCGGTCATGGCGGAGTACGCCAAGGAGATCGGCGCCGACGGCATCTACGCCAAGATCAACGCGATCAAGTAAGTAGCGGTGTTTCGGCGCATCACGGCCGGGTACGCCCGGCTGTTGTCCTGGCTGCTCGCGTTCTCGGTCGCGGTGCTGATGATCCCGGTCAGCCTGCAGATCTTCTCGCGCTACACGCAGCTCATACCGGCGTACATCTGGACGGAAGAGATGGCGCGCTTCCTCTTCATCTGGATGGTGATGATCGGCGCGATGATCGGCGTGCGCGAAGGCTCCCACTTTGAAGTAGACGTCTGGCCGACGCTCGGCGCCAGGGCGAACGCCGCGCTGCAGCTCGCTTCGGGCGTCGCCATCCTCGTGTTCGCGCTGGTGTTCGTATGGGCGGGCTGGGAGTTCACGCAGTTCGCTTGGAACCGCGTGTCGGAGCTCGCCGACCTCCCGCTGTGGCTGATCCACATCGCCTGGCCGCTCACCGGCCTCACCTGGCTGGTCTTCCAGGGCGAGCGCCTGTGGGACGCGGCGATGGTTCTCGCCGGCAAGGCGGCGCCGAAGGCCGAGGAAAAGCCGCTGGAGGCCGCCTCGTGACCGGCGCCCTGATGACGCCCGGCACCGCGGCGCTCGTCCTCTTCGGCGCGTTCTTCCTGCTGCTCGTGCTGCGCGTGCCGGTCGCCATGGCGCTCGGCCTCGCCTGCCTGCCGATGATGGTGCTGGAAGACCGGCTGTCGATGCAGAACCTGGTGCAGGAGACCTTCAACGCGTACAACTCGTTCATCCTGCTGGCGGTGCCGTTCTTCCTGCTCACCGCCAACCTGATGAACATCGGCGGCATCACCGATCGCCTGGTGCGCCTGTCGCGCACCATGGTCGGCCACTTCCCCGGCGCCCTGGCGCAGATCAACGTGCTGCTGTCGGTGTTCTTCGCCGGCATCTCCGGCTCGTCCACCGCCGATGCGGCGAGCCAGTCGAAGATCTTCATCGAAGCCCAGGTGAAGGAAGGCTATGGTCTATCGTTCTCCATCGCCATCACCGCGGTCTCGGCGGTGCTCGCGGTGATCATTCCGCCGTCGATCCTGATGATCGTCTGGGGCGGCGTGATCTCGACCTCGATCGGCGCGATGTATCTCGCCGGCGTCATCCCGGGGCTGCTCATTGCGCTGGCGCAGATGGTGACGGTGCACGTGTACTCGAAGATCTACAAATACCCGGTCTATCCGCGCTCGACGCTCAAGGAGTTCCTGATCTCGGGGTGGGAGTCGATACCGGCGCTTTTCACGCCGTTCATCATCGTCGGCGGCATCCTGCTCGGCTGGTTCACCGCCACCGAATCGGCAGCCATCGCGGTGCTCTATGCCGGCATCCTTTCGGCGTTTTTCTATCGCGAGCTGGGCTGGGACAAGTTCTACCACTCGCTGCTCGAGACGGGCCGGCTCTCGGCCGTGGCGCTCTTCTGCGTCGGCACGGCCTCGGCGTTCGGCTGGCTGCTTGCCTATTACCAGATCCCGAAGGCGCTGCTGGCGAACGTCACGACCTGGGGCATGGGCATCACTGGCGTCGGCTTCTTCATCGCGTTCGTGTTCCTGGTCGTCGGCTGCTTCCTCGATGCGATCCCGGCCATCATCATCGTCGGCACCATCCTGCAGCCGCTCGCGCAGTCGGTGCACATGCATCCCATCCACTTCGCGATCATCGGCATCGTGTCCCTCGCCTTCGGGCTGGTCACGCCGCCGTACGGCCTGTGCCTGATGATCTCGTGCGCGGTCGCCAAGGTGCCGCTCAAGTTCGCGCTCAAGGACACGCTGATCATGCTCGTGCCGATGCTGCTGATGCTGGCCGCGATCATCGTCTGGCCCGAGATCCCGCTCGTCCTCCCCAGGCTCGTCGCGCCCGAACTGCTGAAGTGAAGCTCTCGCTCAATACCGCCACGGTCCGCAAGCAGTGGACCCTGGCGCAGATCATCGACGGCTGCGCGCGACACCAGATCACCGGCATCTCGCCGTGGCGCGACCAGGTCGAGCAAATGGGCCTCGCGCAAGCGAAGAGCGCCATCCAGGCGAATGGGCTCACCGTCACCGGGCTCTGCCGCGGCGGCTTCTTCACGGCGCCCGACTGGCACGACGACAACCGCCGCGCCCTGGAGGAGGCACACGAGCTCGGCGCGCAGTGCCTCGTCCTCGTCGTGGGTGGACTGCCGAAGGGCTCGAAGGACCTGCGCGGCGCGCGGCAGCAGGTACGCGATGCCATCGCCGCGCTCCTTCCCGAGGCACGGGCGGCCAAGGTGCCGCTCGCCATCGAGCCGCTGCATCCCATGCAGGCAGCGGAGCGCGCATGCATCAACACGCTCGAGCAGGCCTTGGACGCCTGCGACGAGCTCGGCGAAGGGATCGGCGTCGCGGTCGACGTGTACCACGTGTGGTGGGACCCGAAGCTCGAGCAGCAGATCGCGCGCGCCGGAAGGAAGAAGCGGCTCTACGCGTATCACATCTGCGACTGGCTGGTGCCGACGCGCGACCTCCTGAACGATCGCGGCATGATGGGCGACGGCGTCATCGACCTGCCGCTGATCCGCTCGTGGGTCGAGGGCGCCGGCTACACCGGTTTCCAGGAAGTGGAGATCTTCTCGGAGCTCGACTGGTGGAAGCGGGATCCGGACGAGGTCCTGAAGACCTGTGTCGAACGCGCCGCACGCTGCTAAAAAAAGGGGTCAGAGCAATTTCCTTGAAATGACCCCTTTTTCATGAAGCTGGGCTTCTTCACCATGCCGCTGCATCCGGTCGGGCGCGACTGGCGGCAGACGCTGGAAGAAGATCGCGAAGCCATCCTGCTGGCCGAAAAGCTCGGCTTCGAGGAGGCCTTCGTCGGCGAGCACGTTACCGACCTCGCCGAGACGATCACCTCGTGCCTGATCTTCATCGCCACGCTGGCGCGCGATACCAGGCGCATCAGGCTGGGCAGCGGCACGGTGAACCTCGCCAACCGCCATCCGGCCGCCACCGCCGCCGAGATCGCGATGGTCGACACATTGCTAGAAGGCCGCTTCATCCTCGGCGTCGGGCCGGGCGGCCTGATCTCCGACGCGGAGATGTTCCAGACCATGGACGAGGATCGGAGCGCGATCTTCCTCGAGTCGATGGAGCACATGATCGCGCTCTGGACCGAAGAACCGCCCTATCGCCTGGCAGGCAAGCGCTGGCGCCTCAGCACCGAGCGCACGTTCGCGCCGGAGATCGGCATGGGCGCCATGCTCAAGCCCTTCCAGAAGCCCCATCCGCCGATCGTCGTGACGGCCATCCTGCCGAATTCGAACGGCATCGCGGCCGCCGCCGCGCGCGGCTGGACACCGATCTCCGCCAACTTCGTGCATCCCTGGGTGATCAAGACGCACTATCCGAAATACGCCGAAGGTTGCGCACGCTCCGGGCGTGAGGCGCGGCCGGCGGACTGGCGCGTGGCGAAGAGCATCTTCGTCGCGGATGACGATGCCACGGTTCGCCGGGTGACGCGCTCGCCGGGCAACGTCTTCGGCGACTACTTCCGGAATCTGCAGCGCAAGGCCCAGCGCATGCGCGGCAACGCCTTCTTCAAGCACGAGCCGTCCGTGCCGGACTGCGCCGTCACGGCGGAATACCTGACGGACCAGCTCCTCATCGCCGGCACCGTGAACCAGGTGGTCGACAAGCTCCTCGCCTTCCGCGAGCTCATCGGCCCGTTCGGCACGCTGCTCTACTGCGGCCATGACTGGTCCGACGAGCCTGCCATGCGGCGCTCGATGGAGCTCATGGCGGAACAGGTGATGCCACGATTGAACCGCGCGATCGGCTGACGCCCATGTAAGGCGCGTTGCTGACAGAATCGGCCGAGGAGAAGACACCCATGACCACCCGGAGAGAATCGCTGAAGGGCCTGCTGGCCCTCGGCTCCGCATCCGTCGCACGTCCGGCGCTCGCGCAAAGCGACATGCCACCCATTCCGCCGCAAGGCATCGGCCACCGCATCAAGCACATCTCGTACAGCGACCAGGGCGGACGCCCGGACGCGGTGCAGGTGATGGTCAACAAAAAGACCGTCTACGTCGGCCACATGTTCAGCAATGGCATCACCGCGCTGGACGCGAGCGATCCAAGGAACCTGAAGCCGCTCGAGTACTGGAGCCTCGGCCAGGGCGACCTGACGCGCACGCACCAGCTGCAGACGGCGAACGACATCCTGCTCGCCGCGAATGGCGCCAACATCGTTGCACTCCAGTCGTACGACAACCAGCGCGGCTATTTCGAGAACAACCTCGTCGACAGCATGACCAAGAAGGGCAAGTTCCGCTCGGGCCTTTCCATCCACGACATCTCGAAGCCGGGACAGATGCGCGAGATCGCGTTCCTGGAGATTCCCGGCTTCGGCATCAACCGCACACACTGGACCGGCGGGCGCTACTGCTACGCGTCGGCGCACTTCGACGGCTACACCGATCACATCTTGTGCGTCATCGACCTGAACAACATCACCAAGCCCGAGATCGTCGCCAAGTGGGCGCTGCCTGGAATGAATCGCGCGGCGGGCGAGAAGCCGGCGCTGGGACCCGGGCGCCGCGCCGCGCTTCACCACATGCTCACGGCCGGCAATCTCGGCCTGGCCTCCTGGCGCGACGCCGGGCTGACGGTGCACGACATCAGCGATCCGCACAATCCGAAGCTGCTCTCGCACATCAACTGGTCGCCGCCGTACCCGGGCGGCACGCATACCTCGCTGCCGCTGCCGGGCCGCAGGCTCGCGGTGGTGGCGGACGAGGCGAATGCGGAGAAATGTGCGAAGGGGCTGTTCACCACGTTCGTGCTCGACCTGCGCGCGCCACAGAACCCGGTGCCGATCGCCACGCTGCCTTCGCCGCGCGAGCGCGACTGGTGCGCGATGCCGGGCACGTTCGGCCCGCACAACCTGCACGAGAACCGGCCGAACACGTTCCAGAGCGAGGAGACGATCTTCGCGACTTACAACAACGCCGGCGTGCGCGTGTTCGACCTCAGGGATCAATACGCGCCGAAGGAAATCGCCTCTTGGGCGCCGCCCTCGCCGAAGAAGATGATCGACCCGCGCCCGAAGGTGACGCTGGCTGCGAAGACGGCCGACATCTACGTGATGCCGGACGGCCTGATGTATGTCACCGACTGGAACGCCGGCTTGAACGTCCTGCAGTACGAGGGCTAAAAGGGGTCAGAGCAATTTCCCTGTAACAACCTTGGGCCGACCTGCCCAACAAAGCTTCGGCGTCGTCCATGAAATTATCGGAGCCGAGCGCCGAGTCGGTGTTGAGGGCTAGGCGGATCTCTTCTACCACCGTCGGCTCAAGCCGTTCGTTAGAGAGCGCAGCAAAACTCTCCTGACATTGCTCTTTGTTCGCGGCAAGTCCAAGGAATAGCGGGTGCTCGGTGATCGCGGGATCAGTACGCGCTCCAGTGAAATGCCTATGACTGGACCAAGCATAGTCCGCTGCTTGCGCCACCATGCCGGCACGAACCGGATTAGGTTCGATATAGCGATGACAAGCCAGAAGGTACTCCTCGGAGTCGGTTAGGCTCGAACCGGTCCGGCCGTGAATGTTGTTGATGATTCGCACATAGCGCCTTCCTCCGACGGCGTGAGAAGGAGGTGTACGTGGTTCGTCATGAGCACGTACGCGTGCAATAAGCAGCCGCGTGCCGCCACGGCTTCCCGCAAGCACTTCAGATAAAACCGCCGGGTCGACGTCGTTGAAGAAACATGCGGCGCGGTTATTACCGCGCTGCACGACGTGAAGCGGTACGCCAGCAAGCTCCAGCCGAGGCGGTCGTCCCATGCCGGCTTAACGCGCGACCCGGCAGAAAGTTGCACCAGGTTGTTACAAGGAAATTGCTCTGACCCCTTTTTCAGTCGTAAAGCTTGCGGATCGCCGAGGTGTCCAGCTCGGTATCGCCGCGCTTCTTGAGCTCGCGGTAGAGGAAGAGCGCCTGTGACAGCATCGGCCGCTGGGCATCGAGGCCGGCGGCCCAGGCGTTCACCATCTCGAGGTCCTTGAGCAGCTGGCGCACGTAGCCGCGTGGCGCGAAGTCGCGGCTCACCATGCGCGGCCAGTATGCCTGCATCAGGTTCGAGTCGGCGTAGCCGCCGCCCAGGCATTCCGGGATGCGCGCGGCGTCGATGCCGGCCTTCTCGCAGAGCGCCACGGATTCCGCGAGCATCGCGTGGCCGACGCCGACGATGAGTTGGTTGATCATCTTCGCCGCGAGGCCAGCGCCGACCGGCCCCATGCGGGTGCAGCGGCCGGCGATGTCCTTCATCAATGGCTGCAGGCGCTCGATGTCCTTCTCGTCGCCGCCCGCCATCACCGTCAGCGAGCCGGCCTCCACGGCCGGCGGGCCGCCCGATACCGGCGCATCGACCCAGCGGCAGCCCGCGTGCTTCAGCACGCGCTCGGCGTGGCTGCGGCATTCGTCGACCGGGATGGTGGAGAAGTCGACCACCAGCTGCTTCGCGTCGAGGATGCTCACCACGCCGTCGGGGCGGAACATCGCGTCCTTCACCGCGTCGTTGGTCGGCAGGTTGAGGAGCACCACGTCGACGCCACGCGCGGCTTCGGCGGGCGATTTCGTCGTCGAGCGCCGCGGCACGATGTCGTAGCCCTTCACGGACCAGCCGAGCGAGGCGAGGCGCTTCACCATTGGCCCGCCCATCAGGCCTACACCTATGTATCCGAGGGTGAATGGTTTCATTGCATCCGGTAAATGCGCATGGCGTTGTCGTGGAAGAGGGCCCGCCGCTCCGTGTCAGAGAAGCCGCGAGTGATGTCGTCGAAGGTGCGCCAGATGGCGTCGAAGCCGTCGCGCAGGCTGTCGACCGGATAGTTGCTGGCAAACATCGCACGGCGCGCGCCGAACTGCTCGATCAGCGTGAGCGTCACTTCCCGTCGCGCCGCCGCATCGAGGTTGCCGAGGCCGGAGATCTTCACCGCGACATTGCCGCAAGCGGCGAGCCCGCTCATCGCGGCGCGCCACGCCGAGCGGTCGGCTGGCGGCGGCAGGCCGGCATGGTTGATCACAATCGTCGTGCCCGGAAAGTCGCGCGCGAGCCGCGCCGCTTCGCTCATCTGCGCGAACGGTGCCTGCAGCTCGAGGTGCAGCCCGAGCCGTACGAGTCGCGTGAGGCCATCGCGCCAGCGCGCGTCGTCCATCTGGCCCGGCTTCGGCTTCTGTCGCACGCCGCGCACGAAGGCTCGTGCGGCATGCGACTCCAGCACGGCCGCGCAATCGTCGCGGTCGAGCCAGGCCTGGGCGATGGCGACCGTCGGGAAGGCTTCCTTTTCGCGCGCGCCGGCGATGAAGTCCATCTCGCCGGTCGGATCGCGCGGATCCCACTCCGCCTCCATATAGACGCCACGCACCACGCGCCAGCCTTTCGCGTCGCGTCGGTAATCGGCGACGGAATAGCGGCGCGGCAGGGCGCTGTAGTCCCCGTAGCGGAAGAGGACCGGGCGATCGGAAAGCCAGGGATAGTAGTGCGCCTGGGCATCCCAAACATGGAAGTGAGCATCGACGACCGGAAAAGGGGACACGGGTGTTACGAGCAAATTGCTCTGACCCCTTTAAATCGCGGCTTCGGTGCTCGCGTCGAAGAAGTGCACGCGCGCCGGGTCGAGGGCGAGGCGCACCTTTTCCTGCACGCGGACCCGTGTCGACGGCTCCACGCGCGCGACGATCGGCGCCCCTCCGGCACGCACATTGAGCAGGATCTCGGCGCCGAGGGGTTCGACGACCTCGACCAGCGAGTCGAACGAGTAATCGGCCGAATCGCCGCCGTTGGCGAGGCGCAGCGCCTCCGGCCGCATGCCGAGGATTACGCGCTGGCCGGAATAGGTGCGCACGCGCTCGGCCTTCGCGGGCGGCACGCGCAAGCGCACGCCCGACGATTCGACCCACAGGCCGTCGCTCGCCACGGTGGTCGCGACGAAATTCATCGCCGGCGAGCCGATGAAGCCGGCGACGAAGCGGTTCGCGGGGCGCTCGTAGAGCTCGAGCGGCGCGCCTTGCTGCTGCACCACGCCGTCCTTCATCACCACCACGCGATCGCCGAGCGTCATCGCCTCGACCTGGTCGTGCGTCACGTAGATGGCGGTCGTTTCCAGCCGGTCGTGCAGGCGCTTGAGCTCCACGCGCATCTGCACCCGCAGCGCCGCATCGAGGTTGGACAGCGGCTCGTCGAACAGGAACACGCGCGGGTTGCGCACGATCGCGCGCCCGAGCGCCACGCGCTGCCGCTGCCCGCCCGAGAGCTGCCGTGGCCGGCGCTCGAGGAGCGCCTGGATGCCGAGGATCTCCGCCGCTTGCCGGACGCGCTTGTCGATCTCGGGCTTCTCGAACTTGCGCATGCGCAGGCCGAACGCCATGTTCTCGTACACGTTCTTGTGCGGGTAGAGCGCGTAGTTCTGGAACACCATCGCGATGTCGCGGTCCATCGGCGCCAGGTTGTTCACCACCGTCTCGTCGATGCTGATCGTGCCGGAGGTGATCTCCTCCAGGCCGGCCACCATGCGCAGCGTCGTCGTCTTGCCGCAGCCGGAGGGCCCGACCAGCACCACGAACTCGCGATCGGCGATCTCGAGGTTCACGTTCTTGACGACGTGGTTGCCGTCGAAGACTTTGTTCAGGTCTTTGAGCATTACGCGGGCCATCGCAAGCCTCTCATTTACCCTTTGACCGAGCCGGTCATGCCGGCGACGTAATGTTCGACGAAGAACGAATAGACGATCGCCACCGGAATCGAGCCGATCAGCGCCCCGGCCATCAGCGCGCCCCAGAAGAACACGTCACCCCGGATGAGCTCCGAAGTGACGCCGACCGGCACCGTCTTCTGCTCGGGCGAGGAGAGAAAGACGAGCGCGTAGATGAACTCGTTCCAGGAGAGCGTGAAGGCGAAGATGCCGGCCGACAGGATGCCCGGCACGGCGATCGGCAGGATGATGTACACCATCGCCTGCCAGCGCGCGGCGCCGTCGATGCGCGCGCATTCCTCGAGCTCCTTCGGGATCGCCTTGAAGTAGCCCATCATCAGCCAGGTGCAGAACGGGATCAGGAATGTCGGATAGGTGAGGATCAGCGCCCAGGGCGTGTCGCCGATGTGGTAGTCGCGGATGATCTCGGCGAGCGGAATGAAGAGCAGCGTCTGCGGCACGAGGTAGGTGACGAAGATGGCGGTGCCGAGGATGCCGGCCCAGCGGAAGGTGAGCCGCGCAAGCGCGTAGCCCGCGATCACGCCGCAGAAGAGCGAGATCAGCGTCGCCACGAACGCGATCAGCATCGTGTTCCACATCCACGTGCTGAACAGCGTCTCCGTCAGCAGATTCCTGACGTGGTCGAGCGTGGGATGCGAGGTCCAGAACGGTGAGTAGAGCGGGTGGTTCCACGGCCGGTAGAGCTCGCCGTCCGGGCGCACCGTGGTGACGACCATCCAGTAGAACGGGAAGAGCAGCGCGACGATGAACGAGCCGAGCGGCAGGTAGAACCACACCCACTTCTTCCAGCGGGCGCCTTCGATCACTATCGGTTCTCCACCTTGCGGATGTACCAGAGCTGGAACACCACCACCAGCAATAGCGCGGGGAACATGGCGAGCGAGATGGCCGCACCTTCGCTCAGCAGTCCGGTGCCGATACCGATCTGGTAAGCGTACGTGGCGAAGAGATGCGTCGCATTAGCGGGACCGCCGCCGGTCAGGACGTAGACCAGCTGGAAGTCCGCGAAGGTCTGGATGACGGAGAAGAGCACCACCACCATCGTCACCGGCAGGAGCAGCGGCCAGGTCACGTGCCAGAAGCGATTCCAGCGGTTCGCGCCGTCGATGGCGGCCGCTTCATGCAGGTCCGGGTTGATGGTCTGCAGGCCGGCGAGCAGGCTGATCGCATAGAACGGCACGCCGCGCCACACGTTCACCGCCATGATCGACGCCATGGCGAGGTCCGGGTCGCCGAGCCAGTTGATGCGCGAGTCGATGATGTGCAGCTTCCAGAAGAGCCAGTTGAAGACGCTGAAGGTCGGGTCGAACATCCATTTCCACGCCAGCGTCGAGAGCACCGTCGGGATGATGAACGGCAGCAGGATGAAGGCGCGCACCCAGCTCTTGCCGCGGAAGTGCCGGTTGAGGAGCAGCGCGAGCCAGAGGCCGAGCGCCAGCTTGAAGACCGTCGTCACCGCCGTGTAGACGATGGTGTTCCAGGCGGCCGTGCGGAAGATGGAATCGGCGAAGATCTTCTCGAAGTTCGCGAGGCCGATGTAATGGCCGGGTTCGCCGACCGTCGCGTTGGACAGCGCGAGCCACACGCCGCGCGCGAACGGGTAGGCGATGAAAAGCGTGAGGATGACCAGCGTCGGCGCGAGCAGCCAGAACGCGAGGGTGTCCTCGCGCTCCAGCGCTCGGCTGATGGGACCGCGCTGCACCGACCGGTTTAGGCTAGGCGCCGCTGTAGATCTTCTGCACCTCGCCGGCCGCCCACTTCACGGCCTCCTGCGGCGACATGCCCTGCACCGCCTTGGCGTACATGTCGGTGACGATGTACTTCGTCAGCACCTCGGCGGACTTGCGGTTCGGCGGGCCGGCGTAGCCCGGCGAGAGGCCCAGCTTGCCGGCGATCTTGAACGGCGCCATCACCGGGTCCTCGTCCCACATCTTGTGCTTCTCCCACATGGCGGCCGGCGGCGTCGAGTAGCCCTTCTGCGACACGAACCACTTCTCGTAGTTGGCCGGCGTATGGATCCACTTCAGGAATTCCTTCGCCGCCTTCTGGTTCTTGGAGTACTGCATCACCATGTGCGACTGGAAGAGGTGGAAGCCGAACTGTCCCTTCGGTCCGCGCGGCAGCGGCGAATGCCGGATGTCCTCCTTCATCGGCCGGTCCTTCTCCGTCTTGTACTGGTCGGGCTTGCGCAGCGTCTCGATGTAGATCGAGGCGCCGTTCAGCGTCGCCGAGATGGTGCCGGAGAGGAAGGCGCGGTTGTTGTTGGTGTCGTCCCAGGCGAGCCCGCCCTCGTCGAACGAGTCCTTCCAGAACGCCTGCATGAACTTCACCGACTCGAGCGTCTCCTTCGAGTCGAGCACCACCTTGCCCTTCTCGTCCACTTCCTTGCCGCCCCACGACCAGAGGTACGGATAGCTGAAGGTCGGCGCGTCGCCGAACGTATGGCCGAGCGTCTGGCCGAGCGGCCGGCCCTTGGCCTTCAGCTTCTTGCCGGCATCGTGGTACTCCTGCCAGGTCTTCGGGAATTCGTTGTAGCCCACTTCCTCGAACCAGGATTTCCGGTAGGAGGTCATGGCGCCGATCACGGCCCACGGCACCGAGAGCGTCTTCTTGCCGTCCTGCGTGTTCGCCTTGGCGACGTTGTAATAGCCGCCCTGCGCCTTGCCGATCGCTTCGGCGACATCCGACACGTCCACCGCGCTCGCGCCGTAGATGTGCGGATGGTTGTTGAACAGCATGAAGACGTCCGGTCCGCTGCCCGACTGGATCGCCGAGGTGACGCGCGGCTGCAGATCGTTGCCGTTGACCGTCTCGAGCGTGATCTTCGCGCCGATGGCCTTCATCGCCTCCGGCAGCATCTGCTTGCGCAGCAGCTCGTCGGACGCCGGAACGAAGTCGTTCCACTTGATCCAGTGCACCGTGCTCTGCTGCGCGAACGAGGGCGCCTGATGCGTTGCGAGAATTCCAGCGAGGCCTGCACCCGAGGCCTGCAAGAACTTGCGGCGGGTGAACCTGCTCATCTGAGTCTCCTCCTCCGAGAGTTGACTACGCCACTCTAGCCCAAATAAACCGGGTCAGATCAACATTTCAGTAACCCAGCGCCCTGGGCAGCCAAAGCGAGAGCCCCGGGAAATAGGTGACGATCAGGAGCGCGGTGCACATGGCGCCGTAGAACGGCCAGAGCTCCCGCGAGACCTCTTCCATGGTCACCTTTCCTATGGCACAGCCGACGAACAAGGTGGGTCCGACCGGCGGCGTGATGAGGCCGATGCCGAGGTTGAGCAGCATGATCATGCCGAAGTGCACCGGGTCGACGCCCATCGCCTTCACCACGGGCAGGAGGATGGGCGTGCAGATGAGGATCATGGGCGCCATGTCCATGAAAGTGCCGAGCAGCAGGAGCAGGATGTTGACGAGCAGCAGCATCGCGTACTTGTCGTTGGTGATGCTGAGGAAGAGCTGCGTCGCCTTGGCGGGCAGCTGCATGATGGCCATCAGGTAGCCGAACCCGGCCGCGAAGCCGATCACCATCATCACCATGGCGACGGTCTTGGTGACGCGATGCAGCAGCTTCGGCAGGTCGCGCCACTTGTATTCCTTGTAGATCACCATGGTGCAGAAGAGCGCATACACGCACGCCACGGCGCCCGACTCGATCGCCGTGAACACGCCCGAGAGGATCCCGCCCAGGATGATGACGATGGTGATGAGCCCCCACACGGCGTCGAACGCGATCTTCAGCGCCTCGCGCACCGGCACCACGCGGCTCGCCGGGAAGTTGCGCTTGCGCGCGGTATAGAGGATCAGGCCGATCAGGCAGGCGCCGAACAGGAGGCCCGGGAATATGCCCGCCATGAACAGCGCGGCAATGGAGACCGTGCCGCCGGTGGCGATCGAATAGATCACCGAGTTGTGCGACGGCGGCACGAGGATTGCCTGCACCGAGCCGCAGATCGTGACGTTGGTGGCGAAGACCTTCGAGTAGCCGTTGCGCACCATCTCCGGAATCATCACGGAGCCCACCGATGCGGTGTCCGCCACCGAGGAGCCGGACAGGCAGCCGAACAAGGTGGAGGCGACCACGTTGACCAGGGCAAGGCCGCCGCGGATGAAGCCGACGAACACCTTCGCCAGATCCACCAGCCGCCGGGCGACGCCGCCCTCCGACATGATGGCGCCGGCCAGCACGAAGAACGGAATGGTGAGCAGCGCGAAGTCGTCCATGCCGTCCGAGATCTTCAGCATGACCGCTTCCAGCGGAATGTCCACCCACAGCGCGGTGACGAGCGTGGCGAGGCCCATCGCGTATGCCACCGGGATGCCGAGGAACATCAGCACCAGGAACGAGAGCAGCAGGATCAGCGCGTCCATTTACGAATCCGCCTGGGGCTGATCGCGGAACGTGAACGAATCCTCGGGCGGCTGGCCGAGCCATAGCCGCTCGACGCAGAAGAGGAGCGTGATCACGCCCGCCGCCGGGATCGGCAGGTAGGTCACCCCGGCGGAGAGCCACGGGAACTCGGCGATCGAGTTCTGCCAGACCGCCTGCACGAGCTGCACGCCCCACTTCACCATGAACACGCCGATGACGCCCATGCCGACATCGCCGGCGAACACGAGGCGCTGGCGGTTCTGCGAGTTCACCATGTTGAGCAGCGTGCCGACGGTGATGTGCGCGTTCGCGCGATAGGCGGCCGCGCCGCCGATGAACGAGAACACGATCATCATCAGGATGCCGGCCGGCTCCGGCCAGCTCGCCGCCGAGTCCATCGCGTAGCGCATGAATACGCCGTAGGGAATGATGATGGTGATGACCACCATCGCCACCGCGGCGAGCACGATGCAGACGATGTACAGCCACTCCATCGTCTGGCGGTAGGTTTTTCTCATATCCAAAAAAAGGGCCGCTTGCTGCGGCCCGTGTCTTGGCTGGAGGAAGTTACTTCGTGTCCAGGATGCGCTTCTGCAGCGCGGCGTACTTGGCGCCGTACTTGTCGCGGATCGGCTGCGTCGCCTTGAAGAACGCCTGCTTGTCCGCCGTCACGAACTGCACGCCGGCGGCCTTCAGCTTGGCCTCGGCCTCGCCCACGTACTTGTTCCACAGCTCGCGCTGCTCCATCTGCACCTCGCGCGAGTGCTTCCGGATGAGCGCCTGGTCGGACTTGGACAGCTTGTCCCAGCTCGCCTTGGAGAACACGAACATCTCCGGGATGATCAGGTGGCCGGTCAGGCTGTAGACCTTGACGATCTGGTAGTGGTTGGCGGTGAGCATCGACGGCGGGTTGTTCTCGGCGCCGTCCACCACGTGGGTCTGCAGGGCGGAGTAGAGCTCGTTGTAGCCGAGCGGCACGCCGTTACCGCCCATCGCGTTCATCGTCTCGACGAAGAGCGGATTGCCCATCGTGCGCATCTTCAGCCCTTTCAGGTCCGCGGGCTTGGTGATGGGCTTGTTGCTGTAGACGTTGCGCGTGCCGGCGTCCATCCAGCCGAGGCCGACCAGGCGCGCCGGCGAGGCGGTCACCTTGGCGAGCAGCTCTTCACCGATCGGACCGTCGATCACCTTCCGCATGTGATCCTCGTCGCGGAAGATGAACGGCATATTGAAGACGTTCAGGTCGTCGACCACCGGCCCGAGCGTGCCGACCGAGACGCGGGCGATCTGCAGCGCGCCGACCTGCGCCTGCTCGATCATCTCCTTCTCGCCGCCGAGCTGCATCGAGTGGTACATCTGCATCGTGAGGCGGCCGTTGGTCTCCTTCTCGAGCTTCTTGCCCATGTTTTCCATGGCCACGATGTTCGGGTAGCCCGGCGGATGCACGTCGGAGGCCTTGATCACCATCTTGTCCTGCGCGTCCGCGGCGGCGGACAGGGCGAGCAGCGAAGACGCCAGCGCGGCGCTCGTGAAATTGCGGAATGGCATGAATCCTCCTCTGATAAGATTCATCAGTCATCATACAACTGCACATGCGCATCCGTCCATTGGCGCAAGACGCCAAGCTTTCGCGGCGCCTCTTCGAGCAGCTCGCCGAGCAGATCAAGAGCGGTCGCCTCGCGCCCGGTGAGCGGCTGCCCACGGAGCAGGCGCTCACGAAGGCCGCAAAGGTGTCGCGCACGGTCGTGCGCGAAGCAGTGGCCGCTCTGCGCGCGGAAGGCCTGGTCATCACGCGCCAGGGCGTGGGCGCCTT
>Ga0070681_10000395_pt1 | contig 35334 bp, 27 predicted proteins | sample KBSC83BmetaG_FD_65650 | JGI IMG/M metagenome (GOLD analysis project Ga0070681, IMG submission 65650) | Corn rhizosphere microbial communities from Kellogg Biological Station, Michigan, USA - KBS C8-3B metaG | ecosystem: Host-associated > Plants > Roots > Rhizosphere | place: USA: Michigan...
CGCGCTCATCGCGCTGCCGGGCACGATCGCGACGCCCCCGAGATGATCGGACCCACCCTACCGAACACCACGGAAGCTCCTCGCCTGTCGCTGAGCGGCACGCGCGTGCTGGTGACAGGGGCATCCGGTTTTCTCGGGTCGCATCTCGTTCAGCGTCTTCGCTCGGCCGGCGCGGAGATCTATGCGCTGTCGCGGTCTCCGCGCGAGTCGAGCGAAAGGCACCTGCAGTGGCTCAGCGCCGACCTCGGCGACTGGCGCGCGACGTCAGAGCTTCTCGCGACGACCCGGCCGGATCTCGTCTTTCATTTTGGTGGGTTCGTGACCGCCACGCCGGACATCGGCGCGGTACGGCCCACATTCGAGAGCCTTCTCGGGAGCACGGTGAATCTCCTCACCGCCGCCACGGAGCTCGGCTGCCGTCGCGTCATCCTTCCGGGCTCGATGATGGAACCGCCGGCCACGGCCGTGGACGTCACGCCGATGTCGCCGTACATGACCGCGAAGTGGGCCGCGAGCACGTATGCGCGCATGTTCCACGCGCTCTATCGAACTCCGGTCGTGATCGTTAGGCCGTCGATGACGTATGGACCCGGGCAGCCGCGAACACGGTTGGTGCCGCACGTCCTTGCCGAGTTATTGCGGGGCGAGGCACCAAAGATGTCGAGCGGGAAGATGGAGGCCGATTGGACCTACATCGACGACATGACCGACGGCATCGTCGCCGCCGCGCTGGCGCCCGGTGTCGACGGCCTAACGATTGATCTCGGCACCGGCCACATCACAACGGCCCGTGAGGTGGTGGAGCTCGTCGTCGAGCTCCTCGGCACTTCGATACGCCCTGTGTTCGGCGCGCTTCCCGACCGACCCGGGGAGCGCTCACACGCGGCGGACACGCGAACCGCGCGCGAGCGTCTCGGATGGACGGCGGCGACCTCGTTGCGCGAAGGTCTCCGCCGCACCATCGAATGGTTTCAGACCGTCTCGGGCACCTTGGCGAGTCGATCGCCAAAGTAGAGAACGCTGCTCTTCACCTCAGTGCCGTCGTCGTAGAGCTGGACGACGTCCTCGGGGAGATGAGCCTGATCCGACGCGCGCAGGTAGTCGCGCATGGTCGTGCCGGTGCAGCGCGAATCGAGGTTGTGCGCTCCGACGCGATTCTCCACGTCCTCGATGTTCACCGTGCGGAAGTCAATGCTGTACCGGGCGATGTTCGCCTTGTTAGGCACCGTCTCGTGCAGCTGGGTGCCCGAGAAGAGAATGATCCCGCCGGGCTGGGGAAGGAAGCGCACCGTCACCGGCTCGAGCTCCTGCTGAGCCTTCGGCTGTTCGCGGGTATCGCTCTTCACGTGCTGCGAAGCCTGCGCGCGGCTCTTCTCGTTCCATTCGTAATAGTTGTAGATCTCGGAGTTATTCTGGACCGGCTCGTCGAAGTAGCGCGGATAGAAGCCCATGCAGTTCTCGCGATCGAGCGGATAAATCGGCAGCCACCAGTTGATCTGACACATCGGCGCCGAATACCACGTGTCGCGATGCGGGTGGAAGGCGTAGGCGATTCCGGAGCTGAAGAAGTGCTCGGGATAGGCCGAGCGCATACGCGGCACGTCGAAGTACAGCTTGTCGAGATCGATGCCGTGCTCCTCCATGATCTGCTTGATGAGGCGCTTGCACTCCGGATGATGGATGAACTTCGGCTTCAGCACCGAGAGGACCTGACTCACTTCTTCCGCGGTCAAATGCTCGTGGATGGTGCGCGGGTCGTGCGGCGCGAACGCCTGCTCGAGCATCTCCTTCGCGAGAGCGATGAGTGCCTTGGAACCGGCCGTCGCCGACAGAACGAAGATGTCGCCGTTGTAGAGCCGCTGCCGCCGTTCGTCTTCCGACATCGGCGAGTCGACGTAGATAGCCATGCTCATGAGAAGTCCCTCGGCGTTAGGTGAGCGCGGGGCTCGGTTGGATGTATGTGTGCCTAACCACGAACGGCTACGATCGGAGCGAAATGCCTAACCGCGGACTGGCCATGCAAGACTTGTGCGGTCCGGGAAATGGTCCGGGGACCGTTCGCACTCTCTCATTTTACGGAGATTTCAACACGCGACCGCGCCGCCCGGGGCGACGTATCCGCTTATGCCACCGGAGGTCGAGGTCCTCGGTACCGCAGCCACGTGCGCCGTCTGAGTCGAGGAAGTGGTTCGTCCGGGCATGTGATACGCGGCCATCGTGTGGCGGACATGCATCAGGTGCCGTTTCGACGTAACGGTTTGTCGACGGCGCCTTCCTCTAACTACACCAGAAAGAGCGAGATAACGGGCCCCATCAAACGGCGCAGGACTTGAATTGGGCCCGTCGCTGGCGCGATGAAGCGCCATTCGACGTCTTCTCCTTGGAGCTCACGTGCGTCTTCTTCACGTCGTTGGTGCCCGCCCGAACTTTCCGAAGCTCGCCCCCGTCTATCGGGCTGCGGCAGCGGTTGGTGCCGAACAGGTCATCGTTCACACCGGGCAGCACTATGACGACCAGCTCTCCGGCGCCTTCTTCCGCGATCTCGGAATTCCCGCTCCCGAAATAAATCTCCTCGTCGGATCGGAGACGCACGCCGTGCAGACTGCGCGGATCATGGAGCGATTCGAGCCGCTGCTCCTCGCCCATCGACCCGACTGGGTGCTCGTGTATGGTGACGTGAATTCAACGATGGCGGCCGCGCTCGTGGCAGCCAAGCTGGGTATTCGCATCGCGCACGTCGAGGCTGGTCTGCGTAGCTACGACCGCACCATGCCCGAGGAGATCAATCGAATGGTGACGGACAGGCTGGCGGACCTCCTCCTCACCCCGTCGCGCGACGCGGATGAAACCCTTCGCGCCGAGGGGGAACCAGAAGAAGAGATCGTCTTTGTCGGAAACGTGATGATCGACAGCCTGCTCTATGCGCTGCCCGCCGCGCGAGCGACCCGCTTCCGCCACCAGCTCGGCGTCGATGGCCGCGCCGTCGTCGTCACCCTACATCGGCCCAGCAACGTCGACGACCCCGACCGCCTACGCGCGCTCGTCGCGAGCCTTCGCGAGATCGCCACGGAGCGTCCGGTGATCTTCCCGATTCATCCGCGCACCCGCCAGCGAATCAGCGACGCTCGGCTCGATCTGGGCGGCGTGACCGCCCTCCAGCCGGTGACCTATCTCCAGATGCTGGACCTCATTTTCGGCGCGCAGGCCGTGATCACGGATTCGGGTGGCCTGCAGGAAGAGACAACTGCCCTCGGGATTCCGTGCCTAACGGTCCGCGAGAACACGGAGCGACCCGTCACGATCACGGAAGGCACCAACCGGCTCGCCCCGAACCCGCTCGAACTGCCGGGGCTCGTGCGTTCCAGCGGACGCGCGCACACGCCGCGCCGACCGGAGGGGTGGGATGGCCACGCAGGCGAGCGGATCGTTCACGCACTGGCGACACGGATACTGCGCGCGCACGCCGCCGCGTACTCCAGTCCTGGGTACGCGGCCGCGGTCTAACAGCAACGGAAGAGGTTAGATCTTCGTGGCTGGTGGCAGGTCGAGCACAAAATGGAAGCGCGTCTCGCGGCCCAGCTCCGTCTGCACCTGCAGGTGGCCGCCCATCGCGCTCACCAATCGCTGACAGATCGACAGGCCGAGCCCCGAACTGGAGAGGACGACCTGGCCCTTCGAACCAGTGCGCTTCCGAAGCGCCTGATAGAGTGTCGCCAGCTCCCCATCCGGGATTCCGGGACCCGTATCGCGCACCGAGAATTCAACCGCCGTTCGAGACCGCTGCTGAAGGACAATCTCGACGTAGCCCTCGTTGGTGAACTTCAAGGCGTTCGTAACGAGGTTGAGCATGACTCTGCTGAGCGCCGCGGGATAGCCGACGCGGGCGTCCACCTGTGGCAGCTGTGTATAGATGGCGAGTCGCTTCTCTTCTGCGATCGGCTGGACGAGACGAAGCACGCCATTGAGCAATTCCGAAATCGAGAATGGAATCGCCTCGCGATCGAGCAAACGGTCGCAGCCGCGCGCCAGCTCGATGACGTCGCTCACGAGCTGGCTCAACCCCATGGACGCGCCATACACGAGTCCGAGTTGCCGTTCTTCCACAGCGCTGGACTTGCCGCGATACGCGTTGCGCAGCGTCTCCACGAGGAAGAGAATGCTGCTCAGCGGCGAGCGCATGTCGTGCGCGACACCGACCACCAGCTCGAGCGCATTGCCCGTCGACAGCTGCTCGGCGAAACGCCGGCTGCTGTCGGCGTGTGCTACCTCATGAACACGCTCCAGCGCGCGCAGCACGACGAGCACGTCGTCCGCACGCACGCGGGGGGCGCCGCCGCTATGAGAACCCTGATCGAGGAGTGCTCGACGCAGCCGTTCCACCGGCTCTCGAATGGGGGCGGACGTCGGCCAGCCCCGAAGCTCGGGGCTTCCGCCAACGAGCACTTCACAAATCGCGTCGCCAATGATCGACAACGATTCGTAAATGCCCCCGTTTGCCGAGGCTTCGCTGTCACTCGCGGTCCAGCCGTTGGTCGCTTCGACCACGGCCCGCTCGATGAGACCACGCAGCTCGGCGCGTATCGTTGGAGCGGAGCGCCGTGCGCCCCGCTCTAACGAGAGGATCTTTACCGCTCGAGTTTGAGGAAGTGCAGTCGCCTTCGGTTCAGCGGCTACCGGAGGTACGACCGACTCCTCAAATCCCGCTTCCGTCCGCGGCATGAGAGAGATCGTCGCGACGGACGCTGTGCTTCTCCATCAGGCGGTAAAGCGTGGTGCGATCGACATTCGCGAGTCGCGCCGCCTTCGACATGTTTCCGTCAGCACGTGACACGAGCCGCGTGAGGTACTCGCGCTCGAAGTGCGCGACGAGCTGCTCCTTGGCCGAGTGGAAGGCATCATTGAGAATCGCCTTCGGGTACCCGGAGCCATCCAGCTGATGCAGCAACGCGTCATCGTAGAACGGAATTTCTTCCGGCCGAATCGGCTGGCCCGGCTCGGCAAGCACCGCCATGTGCTCGATCACGTTCTGCAGCTCTCGCACGTTGCCGTTCCACGGGCGGGAACGCAGGAACTCGATCGCCGAGTCCGTGAGGGTCGGAATCTTGTCTCCCATCGCGCGATGCCGCTCCCAGTAGTGCACCAGGAAATGCTGCGCCAAAACGGGAATGTCTTCCACTCGCTCTCGAAGCGGCGGAAGCTTGATGGGGACGACTCGCAGCCGGTAGAAGAGGTCCTCACGGAGGACGCCGCCGCGCACAGCTTCCTGCGGATCCCGGTTCGTCGCTGAAATGAATCGCACGTTGACGACCGCGTCGCTCTGCTCACTGCCGACCCGTCGAACGACACCGTCCTGCAACACACGGAGCAGCTTCGCCTGGATCGGATGCGACATCTCGGTGAGCTCGTCCAGGAAGAACGTGCCGCCGTTGGCAACTTCGAGAAGTCCCGGCTTGTCGCGGTCCGCGCCCGTGAAGGAGCCTTTCCGATGTCCGAACATCTCGGACTCGAGCAGCGGCTCGGGAAGCGCGGCGCAGTTGATTGCCACCATCGCCCGCGTGGCGCGGCGGCTGTGGCGATGAATGAACTGGGCGATGAGCTCCTTACCGGTGCCGCTCTCGCCACTGATCATGACGGATGCGTCCGTGGCAGCGACCTTCCGAGCAAGCTCCACGGCGCGACGGAATGCCGGGGAGACTCCGAGAAGCAGGATTCGATCGCTGTTGCCGTGTTCCGTTACGATCCGGCTGCGCTGCTCTCGCGCATCGCGCGCAACGAGAATACTGTGCGACGCGCGGCCCATGAGAATCTGCAAATGCGTCGCCGAGAACGGCTTGGGAAGATAATCCCACGCGCCAGCGCGGAGGGTCGCGATACTCGTCTCGACCGACGGATTGCCCGTCATCATGACAACGATCGTGTCCTTGTTCGCCTGCAAGATGGCGGACAGGATCTCGGCGCCGGGCACCGGCGTCATGAAGAGATCTACGAGCACGATGTCGAATTTTCGACGGCGCACGACGTCGACAGCTTCATCGCCACGGCCGATCGCGGTGACGTTGTAGCCTTCGATCTGCAGTGCACTTGCGCAGCCTTCACGGAGCGTCCGGTCGTCGTCGACGATCAGAATCCTGATGCTGGCCTTCTGCTCCGGTGTAGCCGAGAATGCTTCGTTGACCGAGCTCACCGGTGGAGCATACGGCGACGTGTTAAGGGAACGTACCGCGGTGGCCATCTTCCCCTCCTCGGGAATTGTCTAACCGCTTCATGGAACTACTTGTTGGAGCAGAATCGGGTCTTACGATTTTGAGGCTGCTGCGACTGCGGTGAAGGCGGGCGGTCGAACTCTGGAAACTTGGGCGCCGGTGATTTCGATCACACGGCCGGTTTCGCAGCAGCTTTTTTAAACCAAAAGGGCGTTGCTGTCAAGCAACATGTTCGTGGCATCGCGGTCGGTTCGATGACCGGTCCACCTACAAAGGTGTTGCGGTGGCGCCACAACTCGCGCTGAGGCAAAGTGCAACTCCGAGCGTAAGTCTCGGCCAAGCGCGGACCTCGCTCATCAGCTCCGCGCTGCGCATCACCAGGCACGCGACGTGAATGCCACCGCCGCGTCTGTCGCTTCGTTCGTGCTACACAAATCTTTCTTTGGTGAAATGCTGACTCCTTATCAGGCTCCGGAACCGCTTCGCGACCTTCAGCCGATGGCTGTGGGCGCGGAAATGATGGCCGGGGCGTCGGAGCCGGTCGAGGGTGTGAATTGGGCCCGCATCCTGTCGGCCCTGCGTCGATACAAGTGGCTGATTCTCCTCATTAGCGCACTTGGTTGCGCTGCGGGGGCGTTGAGCACTCGCTTCATGACGCCGGAGTATCAGGTCGGTGCTACGATCTTCATAACCGACGCTGGGCCGCAAGGCGGTGACCGCAATGGGCCAATTCGCGCTGTCTCCCTGCTGCAGTCCAGTGGCTGGCTCGAGCTGCTCCGGAGCTTTGCCGTGGTCGATCCCGTCGTCCGGCGACTGAAGCTCTACATCCACCCACTGAACGCGCACGACGCGCCGCTCTTCGACAACCTTCGCCTGGCTCCGAAGTATCGACCAGGATCATACACACTCCGAGTCGATCGCGACATCAAGCGGTATCGGATCCTGTCTCGCGACGCCGTCATCGAGTCCGGCTCGATCGGCGACTCGATCGGCCGAAGCATCGGGGTCGAGTGGTCTCCTCCGGCAGCACAGCTGTCATCGCGGGAGACCATAGAGTTCGAGTTGATCACGCCGCGGGAAGCCTCGGTCGTTCTCAACAACCGTCTCCAGGCAGCGCTCCCTGAGCAGAGCAATTTCCTTCGCCTGCGCCTGACCGGTACCCAATCGCAGCAGACAGCGACGACCCTCAACGAGTGGATTCGTCAGTACATAGCCGTCGCGGCCGACATGAAACGGGCGAAGCTCTCCGAGCTCACGAACATCCTGGGCATCCAGCTCGCCTACGCCGACTCGCTCCTCAAGAAGAACGAAGTTGCGCTCGAGAGCTTCCGAGTGCACGCGATCACCTTGCCGGCGGAAGGTGGACCTGTCGCTGCCGGCGTCGAGGCAACGCGTGATCCCGTTATGCAGGATTTTTTCGCCCAGAAGATCGCCTACGAGAATGCGCGACGGAGCCGTGAGGCGCTGGAGCGAATCCTCTCGCAACTACAGGCCGGGAGCCTCGATCCTCAGGCATTCTTCGCGCTTCCCACGGTGCTGGCCGACGCGCCAGAGTTGCGTGCAGCGCTCGAGGAGCTGCAGACGAAGCAGGTTGCACTCCGTACCGCTCGGCAAGTGTACACCGAGGAGCACAAGAGCGTCCGCGACCTCCGTGCATCCGTCGATACCTTGCGCCTCGTCGTCGTCCCGAAGGCCGCCCTCTCGACTATCGAATCGCTGCGACAGCGCGAGGCAGAGCTCGACACGAGAATTCAGAGCTCCTCACAGGAATTGCGTCAGATTCCGGCGCGCACCATCGAAGAGATGGGATTGCGGCGCGAGGTCGCCGTCGCGGACAATCTCTATCGCACTTTGCAGAGTCGTTATGCAGAGGCGCGTCTTGCCGAAGCGAGCGCGACGCCGGATGTCGCCGTACTCGACACCGCTGTCGCACCGCAGCGCCCGGAAAGCACGAAGGCATGGCGATTGGTCCTCATGATCGTGGTCGCGAGCATCGGCGCCGCACTCTTCCTTGCCATTGCTTTGGATCATCTCGATCGCCGCTTCCGGTACCCGGAACAGGCGACCAATGACCTGCGCCTGGCGATCGTCGGAACCATTCCGGCGCTCTCGTCGCGCCGGCGCACTCCCGATCCGATCGCCGACATCCAGGTCATCGAATCCTTCCGGGCACTGCGGCTGCAGCTGCAGCATCAGAACAGCCAGACACCACTCACGCTCACCGTTACGAGCCCGGGCAGCGGTGACGGTAAATCGCTGGTCTCCGCGAACCTCGCCCTCTCGTTCGCTGACGCCGGATATCGCACCCTGCTCATCGACGGCGACATCAGACGGGGTGCTCAGCACACGGTGTTCGGCGCGCGTGTGCAGCCCGGCCTTCTGAATCATCTGGCCGGGCATGTCGAGATCAACGAGGTGCTGCAGCAGACGCCGCACGACAAGCTGCTCTTCGTCGCTCGCGGCACCCGAACCCAAGGTGGTCCGGAGCTGCTCGCGTCCGCGGCGATGACAGAGTTCCTGTCAAACATTCGCGGCCGGTTCGATGCAATCATCGTCGATAGCCCGCCGCTCGGCGCTGGCATCGACCCGCTGGCACTGGCGGTTCACACGCGCAATCTCCTGATGGTGCTGCGGATCGGCGAAACCGATCGTAAGCTTGCCGTCGCCAAGCTCCAGGCGGTCGGCCGACTACCCATTCGGATCCTCGGGGCCGTGCTCAACGAGGTTCCGTCGGAAGGCGTGTACAAGTACTACGCGTACGGCTACGGAGAGGCGATCAGTGCGGCGAGTGGCTCGCTCGTCTCCGGTCGGGAGCCTTTCGAGAGAGCGAACTGACGACAGACGGCGCCCAGTAAGCTGGGCGCCGTCGTCGCATTCAGGGCTTCGCCGCTAGAACTGCCAGTACAGGAACTCGCTGTTCCCGCCGAGGTGGAAGATCCCCGCGATGGCGAGGATCGACACCGCCACTGCCCAGGCGAGGGTTGGCGCCCACGTGAGCTGTGCGACGAAGGCCTGGAGCCGCCGGCCCGGTGCAGACGCGCGTTCCGCAGCGGATCTGATCCCGAGCGCCGGCTCGTACGCCGAGAGGAGGTTCAGCGTATTCGGCAGCGCCAGCGCGAAGAACCCCAGGATCACGATCCATAGAGTGAGCGTCCTGAACGCGTCCTGGCTGATGACGCCGTCGTTCAAGCGCCCAATGAAAGTCGAGAGTCGGCCGAGTCGATCGACCACCGAGCCCGGGAGCGCAAGTCCATTCAGGCCGATCATCCCACGGAGGATGTTCCCCGCGGTGGCGATCGTCGGCGCGCGGAAGACGACCATTCCGGCGACAACGGCGACGAACGTGATGACGAAGCCCATAGGGCCCATCACGCGTGCGTATCGCTCACGATCCGGCCAGCGTCGCGTCGCGAAGAGCCGCCACGCGTGGTTGATCGTGAGATACACGCCGTGCAGCACACCCCAGAGAATGAAGAGATAGCCGGCGCCGTGCCAGAAACCCGATATGAACATCGTGATCAGCGTCGGCACCATGAGCACCTCGAGGAACCCTCCGACGCTCGTATTGCGTCCCCCGAATGGCCGCAGCCCTTTGGCGGCCCGGCGCCGCGTGGCCCACAGCGAGAGGGGATTATAGATGTACGCCGTGAGGAAGCGCGTCAGCGTCATGTGCCACCGCAGCCAGAAATCGATGATGCTCGACGCCTTGAGTGGCGAGTTGAAGTTGGGTGGGAACTTGATGCCAAAAAATCGCCCCAGGCCGAGCGCCATGTCCGTGTAGCCCGAGAAATCGAAATAGATCTGGAGGGTGAAGCCTAACGCGGCCATCCATGCGGGCAGCAGCGATATCGCTGTCCCCGCGGACGCGTTGCCATACACCGAGCTCACCGCCGGTGCAATCGTGTCGGCCAGCACCACCTTCTTGAAGAGCCCGAAGACGAAGAGCGTGAGGCCGATCGCGAGGTTCTCCGTGTCGAAGCGCCCCGTCGCGCGATGAAACTGCGGCATCATCTCGCGATAGTGCACGATCGGCCCCGCGATGAGCTGCGGGAAGAACAACACGAAGAGACAGTAATCCTGAAGCGTGAACTGCTCGATGCGTCCGGAGTGCACGTCGACGAGAAACGCGATCTTCTGGAACGTGATGAACGAGATGCCGAGCGGGAGGATGACGCGCTGCAACACGAAGCTCGTCCCGAAGGCATCGTTCGTCGCCGTCGCGAAGAAGTTGGCGTACTTGAAATAGCCGAGAAAGAGCACGTTGAAGGCGATGCCAGCGGCAAGAACCCACCGCGCCCTGCTGCTGTTCTTCTCCCGTGCCAGACGCTGCAGCGTGCGCGCCAGAAAGAAGTTGATGATGATCGACGGCGCGATGATCAGCACGTTGATCGGACGCCACCACGCATAGAAGAAGAGCGAGGCGACGATCAGCCAGCGGAGCGCCCACTCACGGGAGCCGCGCCCGATCAGGAAAAACCCCGCGAGCGTCAGCGGTAGGAACGCAAAGATGAACGGATAGGAGTTGAAGAGCATCGCGCCCTGCCACAGCGAAGGAGATGAGCGTTAGTGCGAGGCCAGCAGTGCCTTGGTTCGGCGCACGATCGCGCCGACGTTCTCGAAGGATTCGATCTCCGCGACGCCGAACTTGACGCCGAACTCGGTCTCGACACCGACCATGAAGCTGATGTAGGCGAGCGAGTCCCAATCGCGAACGTCGTCTCGCCGCGTCGCCATGGTGAGCACGATCGAATCGTCGAGTAACAGGTCGCGCAGGATTCTCGTGAGCGTTTCGAGAATCTCCTGCTCGGAGAGATTACTCCGATCGGCGGGCGATATGGGTGTCACGGGTGACGTAGTCGGAGAGATTCAAGTACCAGCGCGAGCCTCCACTGCTCGGCGAGCCGCATGGCGTGAATCCGAGAGTTGAGTACAGATTGCACACGACGCTGTTTTTCGGCGTCGGAAGGTATTGAGCGCGAAGCAGGCGAACACCGCGATCGCGACAGGCTTCCACGGCAATGTTCATCGCTTCGTCCTCGAGCTGCCGCCCGAAGACGCGGCAGCTCATGACCCAGCTGTCGATCTCGAGGACCGACGGATCGTCCTCGTCGGAGCGAAGAATCATCGCGCTCACCAGTCCGTTGTCGCCGAATCGGTCGGCGAGGCGGAACTGCAGGGTGAGGAACTTGTCCGACGTCGTGAACTCCGTGACCTCGGGCGCGCTGTAACGGCGCGTGGTCGGATTGAACTGATTCGTCTTGTTGATCAGCTGGGTGATCCGGACGAGGTCGACCGGCCTGAACGGGCCATGGCTGACCACCATCTCGAGGCCCGCCAGGAAGTCGTCGACGCTCTCGGACAGCTCCCGCAAACTCTCGCGCGAGGCGTTCGCGGCGTACTGCTCGTTCCGGGCCCGATCTTCGTCCGTGAACGCCACGGCCTCGAAATACCCCGCGTTGGCGAGGCACGACACCCAGAGTGCCGGATCGTTAGGCAGCTCGGGAACCGCGACGCTGGGCAAACTCTGGCGGATGCGCGCGCGCTCGGCGGGATTGTCGTCGACGAAGACGAGGCTGTCGAGCCCGAGGTTGAGCTGCTCCGCAATGCGCTGCAGGTTTGCTGCTTTGTCCGTCCAGTTGGCGACGAAGGCGGCGATATCGGAGCGCTTGAGCAGCATCTCCGGATGGTCGCGAAACACGCCCTCGGCAACGGCCGGCTCGTTCTTCGAGCAGACGGCGAGAATCACACCGCGTTGGTGAAGCTGCTTCGCGTAGCGCTGGAGGGCGAGATACGCTTCGCCGGCCGCGCTCCCCTCGCCCAGCGCGATCCCTTCGAGGCCGTCGTCACCGATGACGCCACCCCACAGCGTGTTGTCGAGATCGAGTACGAGACACTTCTTCGACAATCCCCGTTGCGCGGAGATGATCCGAGCCAGCAGCTCTCCGTACATCGGCGCAGCCGGCGGCGCGATCTCGAGCTTCCCCTGCAGCCACCGTGTCACGTCGAACCATGCATCCAGCCCGTCGCGCTCCGCGGCCCGTGCCACATCGAGAAGGAGCACCCCCTCCTCTCTTGCGGCATCGGCGAGCTGCGCATTGAGGCGGGTGACGATCGACGACGGCGCGCCAGCGACCAGCCGATCGTAACTTCCAAATAGGGGATCCGTGCAGTTGAGGAATGTCTGCTGGATGACAACCGCCTTGAGCTCCTCGCGAGCCCGGCGCCAGAGCACACGCAGCTCGCCGATGAACCGTGCGACCGACGCGTCAACCTCCGCGAGCGTCGCGGCTATCGGTATGGTCGCGACGACGTCCCGCGCCGTCAGAGCGAAGAGGAGCAGTTGCGGCCGGAAGTCGCGCAGCTTCGACGCGCTGTCGAGCACCTGCTGTCGGTACTGGCCGTACGGGCCAACGTGCACGTCGATCAGCAGCCGACGCCGCAGGGCGGCGACGCGAATCGCGGGAACGAGCTGATCAACCGTCGCTGACGAAAGGATGCCGAGCCTAACGGGCGCTGCGAAGCCCGATGCGTGCACTCCGTCGACGCGGCTGAGGGCCCGGTCGAGCTGGATGACTTCGAGAAAGCCGAGCCGATGATTCGCGAGATTCGCCAACTGATCGATGCGATCCTCATCCGGCGACGCATCCAGCACACGGCGGACGGCGCCTCGAAAATCGTTATGTGTTGGCAACCAATCGATCATACCGGCGATTGCGTCAGACATTTCCTGATCAGCGGCGCAGCGCTGTCCATGAACGCCGCGGACCACCGCTCCGCACTCTGCCGATCGAGGTGGGATCCGTCGAAGGTCCTCAATCCTTCGATCTGTGGCGACACGAACGGCACGCCCAGCTCGGCCGCGAGCGCTCTTGCCGTACCGAGCTCCGTACCGGGCGTCCCGGCGGCCTTTGGAAGGACTGTGAACAGGACGCATTCCTTCTGCGCCGGCAGCTGCGATAGAAACTTCCTACCAACGCTGAGATACCCGTCGAGCTGTGTGTGATTCACAGTGTCGGTGTACGTGACCGCGGGTGTCGCCGCCCAATGTCCACCAGCGACGACCCACGTGCCATTTGAGCGATTGCGAAAGAATGCCGGCTCATGACCGCAGAGCCCGGGGGAACGCGTACAGATGCTTCGATGCGCAAGCTGCCAGAAACGCTTCTCTCCGTACCTGGGTCGCGAGCTGCTATCCCGCATCACCGCTTGCGCCGGCGGCGTGAGTGGCTCGCGGAAGAATTGATCCACACTGATGACGTACACACGTGCCCGCGGCTGAAGCCTTTGCAGTAGCGGTGCCGCGAAGCCGAGGTTGCCGTCGTACGCGAAGCCCAGGAGGTAAAAGCTCTCGGAATTGGACTTGAACCAGCGCACGGTGGCGTCCGTGGAGATTCCGAATTGCAAACGGCTGTTGCCGAGAAACAACACATCCGCACGCGCCGCTGCATCAGTTATCGATGGTTCGAGGCCATACCAGAAAGCGCCATAGTCGTAATCGCCATAGTTCGAGGCTTGGCAATAGGCGAGGTATCGCTCAGCGCTATAGCCGGCGGCATCGCAAGCGAAGACACCGTCGTGTCGAAGCTTGTATCCCGCCCCAGCTATGATCGTCGCTAGGACAATTGCGACGTAGACGGCTGTCCGCCCACCCCTGCTGCCCGGCGAGCGAGTAGTCCGATTCGAGGGGCCCGAGCCCTGCTTTGGATCGATGGTGTACGGCGCGACGTCGTCGCGCCGAACATTGATGGTTTCGTAGTTTGCCAAAGTTGTCTCAACGTTGCATGCTTGGCGGCAAGCAGTAAACAAATTATTGCGGCGCCGACCCCATGTGGTCGAATTTCGCGCGTGGTTTCCGAAGTTCAGAGCGTTGCAATCGGATCACCCTACCTGGCGAAGCGGACAGATAGTGACGTTGCCCAACCAATCCAAGAACTGGGATGAGTCGGTCGTGACTGATATCGACTCGTCGACTTACAGATCACCCGGTCGGTCGAGCCTCGCGGTGGGAACTCGAGCGGCGAGGCGCTATTGGGCGCGTTACCGCCTCCTGCTTGCCACTGCGGCCTGCGCCATCGTCGCAGTCACTTTCACACTCACCAATACGGAGATCCGCTGGCGTCTCGCCGTGGTCGGCATGAAAGCGACGGGGCAGATACCGTCCTTCACTTGGCGCGAGCTACTCTGGAACCTGCGGCCACGTAGCCCGATCTATCTTCGCTATCTCACTACCTCCGGCAATCCGGATATCGCAATCGAGAATCCCTACACCTCGCCAGAGGATTCCGTGGCGGGCGCCGAAGCATTCCGGCGCGACTGCTCGTCCTGTCATGGCGTGGACGCACGCGGTGGGACCAACGCACCGAATCTAGCGGTGAACCGCTCCATGCGCAGCAGGAGCGATTGGGGTCTGTACGGCGTCATCGCGCACGGCATTCCGGGCACGGCAATGCGGTCGCATGCACTTCCACCGAAATCCATCTGGCAGCTCGTCGAGTACATCAAGAGCTTGCGCGGGGATGAGACCCTAACGGCTACCAGTCACACCGTCAATATTCCGTTTTCAACGTTGCTCAATGCGGCGTCGGACTCCACGGGCTGGTACACATACTCGGGGGACTATCAGTCGCACCGATACAGCCGCCTGTCAATGATCAACGTCCGGAACGTGCGCCGACTGCGAATGGCTTGGCAGTTCCAGTCGAGTGCGTCGGAAACTGTCTTCGAAACGTCACCGCTCGCAGCCGATGGCTTGCTGTACTTCACCGAGCCACCTGCAAATGTCGTAGCAGTAGATGGAGCGAACGGCGCGCAGCAGTGGCGCTACGCTCGTATGATCCCTGATGGACTCTCGCTCTGCTGCGGTGTTGTGAATCGCGGCCTCGCAATTCTCGACAGCCTGCTGTACGTCGGAACGCTCGACGCACGCCTGGTAGCGTTGCAAGCGCGCAACGGTCGAGTGGTATGGGATCAACCAGTTGCCGACTGGCGCGAGGGGTACAGCATCACCGGCGCGCCGCTCGCCTTGAAGGACAAGGTCATCACTGGCGTCGCCGGCGGAGAGTTTGGAACGCGCGGATTCATCGCGGCATTCAATGCCAATTCAGGCCAACGCCGATGGCAATTCTGGACGGTGCCCCGCCCGGGCGAGGCTGGCTCCGAGTCATGGAGCGCCGACGCCTGGAAGCGGGGTGGCGCGCCGACATGGCTCACCGGCTCCTATGATCCCTCGCTGAATCTCATCTATTGGGGAGTCGGCAATCCAGCGCCGAACTTCAACGGCGACGTACGCGCGGGGGACAATCTCTACTCGAACAGCGTCGTCGCGCTCGACGCCGACGCCGGCACGCTGAAGTGGCATTTTCAGTTCACGCCGCATGACGAGCATGATTGGGACGCCGTTCAGGTTCCCGTTCTCATCGACGCTCCCTTTCGTGGCACGCAGCGATCGCTCATGGGTTGGGCAAATCGCAACGCGTTCTTTTACCTCTTGGACCGCAGCTCCGGCCGGTTCCTGCTCGCGCGTCCATTCGCGCGACAGAACTGGGCGAAGAGCATCGATTCCACTGGAAGACCTCAGGTGAGTCCGCAGTCTCGGCCCACACCGGATGGAACGCTCGTCTACCCGAGCGTAGGCGGAGCAACGAATTGGTGGTCGCCGTCGTTCAGTCCGCGGACGCAACTCCTGTATGTGCCCACACTGGAGGAGAGCTCGATCGTCTATCGGCAGCCACCGCGGTATCAGACGGGTGAGCCATTCACCGGCAGCGTATCACAGCCGTCCACGGATGGCCAATCATCGGTGCGGGCAATCGATCCATTCACTGGCGTCGTGCGGTGGGAGCACAAATTCACCGAGCGAAACGAGTGGCACCGCGTCGGTGGAATTCTCTCCGTAGCCGGTGATCTGATCTTCGTCGGAAACGAGACGACCTTTTACGCACTCGATGCACGAACCGGTGCGGAGCTGTGGCGCTTCAACACCGGAGGTCGCATCGCCGCGGCGCCGATAACGTACATGGTGGGCGGAAAGCAGTACGTCGCCATCGCCGCGGGCCGAGCACTGATCGCGTTCGCACTCGACGACGCGCGCTGACCTCCGAGCGCGGCGGCGAAACTGTCGCCTCAGAGCAGATTCGGCGCCTTTCGTGATGGATCGGAAGGCAGCCTGTGTGTCGACAAATCCTGATACACGCGGATCTCTCCGCTGCTGCGAGACGACCGCGCTTCGCGCAGTGCCGTCGTCGCGCGAACCAGTACCTCCGCCGGATCGACGGCCGCGTTCGCAAAATCGTCGATGGCGTAATAGCCAGCGCTCACGCGCAGCGGGGTGCCGACGCGTTCGAGCTCGAGATGCGCGTCGTCGACGAGCAGCTGCATCCGTCGCGCGAGACGTGCCGCCCCCTCACTCTTGGTCCCGGTCGAGACGATCGCAAACTCGGCCTGCCCGAGACGACCGACGGCGTCGCTACTTCGCGCGGCACGTCGCAACAGAGCACCCAACTGCTCGACGAGCGTCGTGGAAGGCACACGCTCAATGGAGTGCACTCGCTCCCCGGAGTCGCGAGCAATCGCGTCGATGTCCGGTGCGAGCGCTACGCACGCGAAACTGTCGCCTCGCCGCTGAGCCTCGGCACCCAACTCTCGGGCGCGTCGTGCGAGACCACGGAGGTTGTAGAGCCCAGTCGTCTCGTCGAGCAGACTCTCTGAGCGGAGACGCTCCACCTCACGACGCGCGTGGATCAGGTTCGCGAGTCGCGCCAGCAACAATTCACCATCGAGCGGCTCGCTCACGAACTCCCAGGCGCCGCATTGATAGGCGGCCATACGGCGATCGCGATCGGCGGCTCCGCTCGCCGTTATGACGATCGGAACACTGGGGCCAACATCAGGGTCGCCGTGGAGCCCGCGACAGACCTCGACGCCCTCCATGTCCGGGAGCTGCTGCTCGATGAAGATGACGTCGGGTCGGGCGGTGCGCGCGGTCAGCAACGCCTGGCTACCGGTGTATGCACGCAACACCGCGTAGCCCTTGGCTGCGAGAATGCTCTCGAGTGATCGCGCCCACCATTCCTGATCGTTCGCTATCAAAGCCAACGGCGGGCGAGTGGGCAGCATGGCATTCGCCATAGTGGACTCTTGCACCAACTGGAGAGGGATCCGTCGATCAACGCGGTGACCCTGGAGCATCATCGCCGTAGGTCCGTAGCCAACACTGCCCGACCGCTAGTCATCAGACGACGCCGCGTCTGCAGGACTCGTGCGTGACCGAGAAGTGCCCTGCAACGCGTCAGGCGGAGCCAATTGTTTGGCCAACCGCACCTGTCAGAACTCGCGCGACAGGAGGCAAACGTCGCTCCGCGCAACAGCTTGTCGGCTCACATCCGCGTGGCCGCGCGCGTAAACGAACGAAGCGATGACGCCGCAAACATCGGCCGCATCTGTTGTACGTGTGCGTGCCGATTGTTGGAGTCATTCCACACCAAGGGGTCGTGCGAAGGCGTGTGGTTGCGGCTCGCTGCGACGAACCCGTGCAGTAACAACGAGTTGTACCTGGCGCGCGCAATCGCCCGCCGTGAGCACGCCGGCTGCAGACGGTCATGGTCGTCTGAACCGCCACCGCGATGACTCGAAGCACTCGTGCTCACATGCGCCCTACCCTCTGGCTTTCCCTGAGCGTCGCTCTCGTGGCGCATGCCGCGCCCGCTCGAGCGCAACAGGTCGCCCCTAACTCGAACGCGCGAAGTGCGCTCGAGTCGCGCGCCGCACGCGCGGAGTCGGTCGCTGCGCTCGATTCCGAGGCTGCCACGGCGCGCGCCGAGCGACGTGCCGAGGCCAACGCGCTCCGTGCTCGGCTCCGCGACGGTGATTTCCACGTCGGCGATCGCATCACGGTCAGCGTCGCCGGCGAACCGACAATGTCGAACACCTACACCGTCCGGTCGGGGAACGTTCTCGAAATTCCAACGGTCGGCGAGGTCTCATTGCATGGTGTCCTGCGAAGCGAGCTGCATGACGTCCTGCTGCATGAGATCTCTCGTTACATCAAGCAGCCCGAGATTCAAGTCACGATGTTGGTCAACGTCGGGATACTGGGCGCCATTGGACGCCCCGGATTCTACGGCGTAGCCCCTGACGCGGCGCTCACCGACGTACTCATGACCGCGGGCGGTCCAACGGGCAACACGGACCTCGCGCGATCGCGCATCATGCGCGGCGCCTCGGAATTCGCGAGCCCGGACAGGGTTCGCGGGCTCCTCGAAGCGAATACGACGATCGATCAATTGGGCCTGCAGAGCGGCGATCAGATCATCGTTGGCGAGCGCACGAATCGCTGGCAGAGTCTCCCGCTGATCGTGAGCATCGTCAGTGTGCTCGCGACGACCGCGGTGCTTTTCAGTCACCGATAATCGGACGCGGGTCCGGTTTACCCCAAATCACGAGCCACGAATGGAAGCGGAAGCAACACTCGCCTCACCGAGCGTCGAGCCCTACATCGGTCGCCCGTCGCAGGGGTCGCTCGCACGCATTCGACGCATGCCGGTCCGCCCTCCCGCCGTGGTGTACGTCCCGCGGTCGCGCGTCGAATGGGCCAATCGACTCCTCAATATCCTCCTGGCAGTCGTCGCCCTGATCGTGCTGTCTCCCGTCATGCTGCTGATCGCGCTCCTCGTGCGCCTCTCTTCGCCGGGCCCGATTCTGTACACGCAGCAGCGCGTCGGCGTGAATCGTCGTCGTCGGCCGACGCAAGCGATCTACGATCGACGCGCCCAGGACGCGGGCGGGATCGTCTTCACGATCTACAAGTTTCGCACGATGCAGAACGACGCCGAGCAGAGCTCTGGCGCGGTGTGGGCAACGACGAACGATCCCCGTGTGACACCGATCGGACGCATTCTTCGCCAGTATCGTCTCGACGAGCTGCCGCAGCTGTTGAATGTGATCCTCGGTGACATGAACGTCGTCGGCCCGCGACCAGAGCGCCCGACGATCTTCGCGGATCTTCGCACGCGCATCGCCGATTATCCGATTCGGCAGCGCACTCGCCCTGGCATCACCGGGCTCGCGCAGGTCAGCAACGCCTACGACGCCAGCCTCGACGACGTGCGCAAGAAGGTGAGCTACGACCTCGAGTACCTCGAGAAGCAGTCGCTGGTTGAAGACGTGCGCATCATGCTGCGCACGATTCCCGTCATGCTCTTCAAGCGGGGTGGTTGGTAGGCGCCGGCGCGGCGCGACGCGTGGGTTCCCAGACCGCACTCGCGCGCCCCGTGAGCGCGTGTACCCATGCGATGAAGCCGGCGGCGAACGAAGCGACTCCGAACGCTGGCAGGGCCACCAGCGATGGAAGCGTCATTCGCTCAGGCCAGCGTATGGCGATGGCCGCCGTTCCACCCGCAAGCGCTAACGCCGCGATCGCAAACCACGCAATGGGGTAGGCGACGGCCAGCATCCCGAGGCCAACGACCGCCAGGGGCAGTAGCAGCGAGACCAGCCAGCGACAGAGCTTGTGGCTGACGAGACAGAACGCGAAGCTCCCATAAACAGCGGGATTCATGAGCGCCCGCATGTACCAGAGCGTCTGAAGACCGCGGGCCATTGTGCGGATCTTCCGCCGGAACTCCGACCGCAGTGAAGTCGTGCGGGGCACCTGGCAAAGCGCATTTTCTACCGAGACCGCTCGATAGCCGTGGCGCCGCGCGATGAGCGCCGAGGCGAAATCGCGGCTCAACCCCTCGGGGAAAGCGCCGTCGTACAGATGACGACGCGTCGCATAGAAACAGCCACTCGCACCGACGATCGAATTGAAGCGGGTCTCCAGGCGCCGGACCCACATCTCGTAGCCGACGTAACCGCTCTCGCCGCGATTCGCCTCCGTGCCTGTCGCTCCAACGCTGACGTCACGTCCTGACGCCACGCCAACCGTGGGATCGCTGAATGCGCGGACGAGTGTCGCGAGCGACGTTGGCAGGAGCCGTACGGTGGCGTCCGTATTCACGATGATGTCGCCGCGGGCCGCCGCGTCGGCCGCATTCTCGGCCGCGGTCTTTCCCCGTCGCTGCGGAATTCGCAACAGCGCGACACCGCGATCGGCATAGGATCTGGCAATCTCGTCGGTCCGATCGGTCGACGCGTCCGAGATCACGAGTATGTGCCGTTTGTCAGCGGGGTACTCCTGGCCGAGCAGTGCGTCCAACACTTCTCGCAGGTTGCGCTCCTCGTTATGCACGGGGACTGTGATCGTGATCTGCGGCCACTCCACCAGCGGAACTGAGGGGCGCTGCGATGATTTTCGCGACAGCAGGCCGAGAAGCGCCGGATAACCGACGTATGCGTACCCGAGCATCGCGGTAGGTGCCGCGATGAGAGCGAGACCAACAGCTGTGAGGATCATGACGTTGCCGGACGAATCACTTGGCGGTAGACGGCACTGTACTGCTCGACCCACGGTCGAGTGCCGTAATCGGCGACGAGCCGGCGGCGAGCAGATTCCAGACGCAGGCGTGCGGAACGGGGATCTCTCACGACAGCGCGTATGGCGTCGGCAAGCGCGGCAGGGCGCTCGGCATCGATGAGCAAGGCATCCGTTGGACGGACTACCTCGGGAACGCCGCCAACGCACGTTGCAACAACGGGCACACCGGCATCCATGGCCTCGAAGAGCACCATCGGGGTCCCCTCCCTCCGGGAGCTGAGCACGAAGACATCGAATGCGCGGAGATAGCGGCCGGCGTTGGTGATGAGACCATGGAAGCGCACCGTCCTCGCGCGGCGCGCGCGGAGCTCGAGCGAGGCTCGCTCGCTTCCGTCACCGATCACCGAGGCAGCGATGTTTTCGTCGCGCAGGAGAGCCATGGCATCCAGGAAGACGTCCGCCCCCTTCTCTTTCGTTAGGCGGCCGAGCCAGCCGACGACAAACCCTTCCGCTGGTAGGCCGAGCGCGGAACGCGCCGCCGCGCGGTCGAGAAAATCGGCGCGCGGCTCGTGCGCGTTGGGTACGAAATGAAGCCGCCGGGACGAGATGCCCGACGCTGCCAGTTGTTCGCGAAGTGGCCTCGAGACGGCGATGACGGCGTCCATTCTACGCGCCGCGCGCCGCTCCAGCTGCTCGTAGAGGCGATTGCGGAGATCTCCCCCCGTGAACCCGTGGAACGTCGACACCCGCGGAATCGAGAGCCGCGCTCCGACCGGCGAATCGATCAGATTGGTGCGATAGCCGTGAGTGTGAAGCAGATCAGGCCTCCACGCTGTACAGATCGCCGCGATCTCCCGCCGCTCCAGCAAGTACGACCTGGGCGGCACGGCAATCACGTCGACGGCAATTCGCGATTGACGCAGCTCGGCCACAACTGGATGGTCGCGCACCTTGGGCTCGACGATGGCCGCGACGCGCACGTCGATCATCGCATCCCGCTGCGCCCGCGCCAGGGTGCATACGACGCGCTCGAGCCCACCGGCCGCTGCCGGTGCGATGACGTGCAGCACCTTGAGCGGCCGCGTCACGGACAACACGCGATCGTCGGCAGTCGACGCACGAGCGATGGATTCGAGCATGTACAACTTGAACAGGCGTCGGCGGGGGAGAGTGGCATGGAGGTGGGGACGCGTGAGAGGACACAAATGTCATGCCCGTTCCGGCTGGCGTTAGCTGCGCCTGGATCGCACCGATATCGTCTCCGCCATTCGCGTGTCGATGCGGTAACGCAGGTTGTCGCATATCCTCCACACTCCGGAGAGTGCAAAACGAGAATTCGTCGCGTCGCGGAGGCGTATACCCGCGTGGAATGACGTTCCAGGGGCCAGGCTTGAATCCTGCGCCTGTGCCGGCCGCCCGAGCCCTGCCATCGCCCTGTCTGCTGCACGGCGCGGCGGGATGATTGTTACCGGCACCACGTGATCATTTGCCAACGATGACTGCCACATTGCCTGAAACGCTGTCCGAGCCGCTCACACTTAACGCCACGACCACGAAGCGTGGTTGTCTTTTCTGCGGCACTCCTCTGACGCACACCTTCGTCGATCTGGGGAAGTCTCCGCTCTGCGAGAGCTACCTGTCGGCCGAGCAGCTCGACCAGATGGAGCCATTCTATCCGCTCCACGTGTACGTCTGCGCCGAGTGCTATCTGGTGCAACTGAAGGAGTACGTGAGCGGCGAGGAGATCTTCACCGAGTACGCCTACTTCTCATCGTACTCGGATTCGTGGCTCGCCCACGCGAGACGGTACACCGACCAGATGATCGATCAGTTTGGCCTCACGGCGAGCGGTCACGTGGTCGAAGTGGCGAGCAACGATGGCTACCTGCTGCAGTACTTCGTCGAACGGGGCATTCCCGCTCTGGGCATCGAGCCCGCCGCCAACGTGGCGAAAGTTGCCGTGGCGAGGGGCGTCCCGACATTGGTCAAGTTCTTCGGGCGTGCAACCGCTCGCGAGCTCGTTGCCGAAGGAAAGCAGGCGGATCTGCTCCTCGGCAACAACGTGCTTGCACAGGTGCCGGACCTCAACGACTTCGTCGCTGGATTGAAGATCGCATTGGCCCCGGGCGGTGTGATCACGATCGAGTTCCCGCATCTCATGCAGCTCGTGGCGAACAATCAGTTCGACACGATCTATCACGAACACTTCTCCTACTTCTCCTGGCTGGCGGCAGAACGCATCTTCGCGGCGCACGGTCTCGTGCTGTTCGACGTCGAGGAGCTGCCGACGCACGGCGGCTCGCTCCGCATCTATGCGCGTCACGACGACGACGCGGCGAAGACCACCACCGAGAGAGCACGCGCGCTGCGTCAGCGCGAGGTCGACGCGGGATTGCTCTCGCTCGATTACTACCGTTCGTTCGCCATGCAGGTCGAAAAGACAAAGAGAGATCTGCTCGAGTTCCTGATCGAGGCAAAGCGTGCCGGCAAACGCGTCGTCGGTTACGGCGCACCGGGCAAAGGAAACACCCTGCTGAACTATTGTGGGATTCGCACTGATTTCCTCGACTTCACCGTCGATCGGAGCCCGTACAAGCAGGGGAAGTTTCTTCCCGGCACCCAGATCCCGATCCGCCATCCGGACGCGATCCGTGAAGTGCGTCCGGACTACGTGTTGATCCTTCCGTGGAACCTGCGAGACGAGATTGCCACGCAACTCGCGTACGTTCGCGAGTGGGGCGGGCAGCTCGTGGTGCCGATTCCTCGCGTCGAGGTCCTCGCCTAACTGGCGGGCGTCACGGCCGGGAAAGGGCGATCGGCAATCGAGCGTGAGCGCGGCGTACGATGTAGCAATCGTCGGCGGCGGAATCATCGGCAGCGCGACAGCGATGCTTCTGTCCGAGCGAGGGCGACGGGTCGTCGTCCTCGAGGCTGCGGCGAAGCTCGCGACGCACCAGAGTGGGCACAATAGCGGCGTGATTCACGCCGGGCTTTATTATCGGCCCGGCTCGCGCAAAGCGCTGCTCTGTGCCGAGGGCCGCGAGGCGATGTACCGTTTCTGTGCGGCGGAAGGAATTGCCCATCGCCGTTGCGGGAAGCTCGTCGTTGCAATACGCGACCGCGACATCCCAGCCCTCGACGAGCTGGAGAGGCGCGGGCAGAGCAATGGTCTGACTGGACTACGTCGCCTAACAGCTGGCGCGCTCCGCGAGCACGAGCCCGAAGTCGCAGGCGTCGCTGGGCTCTGGGTGCCGCAGACGGGCGTCGTCGATTACTCCCTGGTGACGGCCGCGTATGGCCGGCGTGCGGTCCAAGCCGGAACCGACATCGTGCTGAATGCACGCGTGCTCGACATCGCCGCCGACGGCACGGAGGTGCGGACGGTGACGACGGCGGGTGATTTCCGAGCGCGCTTCCTCGTCAACTGCGCCGGCCTCCATGCGGATCGTGTTGCGCGCCTCGCCGGAGAACGAACGCAGGTGCGAATCGTTCCATTTCGTGGCGAGTACTTCGACCTCCGTCCCGAACGCGCCTCGTTGGTGCGCGGGCTGATCTACCCGGTGCCGGATCCCGCGCTTCCCTTCCTCGGCGTCCACCTGAGCCGGACGATTCACGACCATGTGCACGCCGGCCCTAACGCCGTCTTCGCCTTCTCGCGACACGGCTACCGGATGCGAGACTTCTCGATGACCGACGTCGCCGATGCCGTCTCGTTCAGCGGCTTCTGGCGAATGGCGCGTCGCCACTGGCGGAGTGGTCTAGCTGAGATGCGCCGCTCTCTGTCGCGGCAGCTTTTCGTTCGCTCGATACAGGAACTCGTACCCGCACTGCGGGAGGATGATGTCGTCCGTGGTGGCAGCGGGGTACGTGCGCAGGCCGTCGACGAAACCGGAAAGCTGCTCGACGATTTTCACATCGTCCGATCGTCGCGAGCGCTGCACGTCCTCAATGCGCCATCTCCGGCAGCGACGGCTTCGCTCGCAATCGGACGTGAGATCGCTGATCAGGTGATCGAGGCCATGGCGTGACGGGCATGGATCGCCGTTGCACGCGTGCAACACAGTAGCAGCGAAACACTCCGGTGGCCGAGTACCTCGAGTTGCATGTCGTTGTGTCGTAGTAACCTAGCTGTTGCCATGCAGCGCATGCCTCTTGCACCAGGGCCTGGCGCGCCGAGCACAATGCCGTGGCGCTTCCTCTAGTGGAGATCTCGATGCGCGTACTGATGACCGGTCACAACGGCTATATCGGCTCGGTCATGTCCAAGTTCTTTGGGCAAGCAGGGCATGAAGTCACGGGACTCGACACCTTTCTCTTCGAAGACTGCACGTTTGGACCGGACGACGGGGCGATTCCATCGATCCGTGTGGACCTCCGTGACGTCTCCGTCGAGCGGCTAGCTGGCTTCGACGCCGTCGTTCATCTCGCGGCACTCTCCAACGATCCGTTAGGCAATCTGAACTCGGGGTGCACCGAGGAGATCAACCACCGAGCTTCCGTGCGCCTCGCGGAGCTCGCGAAAGCGGCCGGGATTCCTCGCTTCCTCTTCGCGTCATCGTGCAGCCTCTATGGCGTCGCCGGCGACGAGATGCTCGATGAGAATGCCGCATTCAATCCGATCACGCCGTATGGCGCCACGAAGGTCTGGGTGGAGCGCGATGTGTCGCCTCTTGCCGACGACCGATTCAGCCCGACGTTCCTGCGCAACGCGACGGCCTACGGCTTCTCGCCGCGATTGCGCGCCGATCTCGTCGTGAACAGCCTGGTCGGCTTCGCGTACACGACGGGCGAGGTGCTGCTGCAGAGCGACGGTACACCCTGGCGGCCGCTCGTCCACGTCGAGGACATCTGTCGTGCTTTCCTCGCGGTGCTCCACGCCCCACGCGAGATCGTGCATAACGAGGCATTCAACGTCGGCCGCACGAGCGAGAATTATCGGGTGAGCGAGCTGGCGTCGATGGTGCGCGAGATCGTCCCCGGCAGTCGAATCGAGTTCGCCCCCGGCGGAGGCCCAGATCCTCGCTGCTACCGCGTCCGTTGCGACAAGATTGCGGCACGCTTACCCGAGTTCCGCCCCCAGTGGACCGTCCGGTCGGGCATCGAGGATCTCTACAATCGGTTCCGCGCCGTGGGCCTCAGTCGCGACGAGTTCGTCGGTAACAAGTATCTCCGCATCAAGCACATTCAGGAGCTGCAGCGTTCCGGACGGCTCGACGGCTCACTGCGGTGGACGGGCGCCGCCGCACCCGCGCTCGCCGAGGATCGACAGGTCGCGTTCGCCTAACGGCGGACGCGGGTACGCTATGAAGTTTCTGCCGACCGGCTTCGACGGCCTCCATGTCGTCGACATCGAACCGCACTGTGACAGCCGCGGCTTCTTCGCGCGTACGTGGTGTGCGCGCGAGCTCGCCACCGCCGGTCTCGAGACCCGATTGGTGCAGTGCAGCGTGTCCTACAACCTGCGACGGGGCACGCTGCGCGGGATGCACTTTCAGGCCGCGCCCGCCGAGGAGGTCAAGCTCGTTCGTTGCACCTCCGGCAACATTCTCGACGTCGTCATCGATGTGCGGCCGGAGTCGCCAACGTACCTCCGCCATTTTGCGGTGGAGCTCTCGGCGGAAAACCGGCGCGCACTCTACATTCCGGGCGGATTCGCGCACGGCTTTCAGACGCTTGCCGACCACACCGAGGTCTTCTACCAGATGTCGGAGTTCTTCGCGCCCGAGTATGCGCGCGGCATCCGCTGGAATGATCCTCGCTTTTCGATCGACTGGCCGGTCACCGATCCGATCATCATCGATCGCGATGCGTCGTATGCGGATTATGTACCCTCCGTTTGACGACCGCACGAGCGCCGGCGAGTCGATGTACGCCCTCGTCGCCGAGCTCTTCCCGATTTGCCGCAGCATAACGGGCGACGGGTTGCGGCAAACGCTCCGCCGACTGCAGCAGAACGTACCGCTGGAGCTGGTCGAGGTGCCGTCCGGCACGCAGGTATTCGATTGGACCGTTCCTCGTGAATGGAACATTCGCGATGCTTGGATCGCGAACGCTCGCGGCGAGCGGGTCGTCGACTTTCGGCGATCGAGCCTGCACGTCGTGAATTACAGCGTCCCGGTCCGTGCGCGGATGCGGCTCTCGGAGCTGCGTCCCTTCCTCCACACGCTCCCGGAGCAACCGGACTGGATTCCATACCGCACGTCGTACTACCGGGAGAGCTGGGGGTTCTGCCTGACGCAGCGGACACTCGACGCGCTGCCAGACGAGGAGTACGACGTCTGCATCGATTCGTCGTTGGCGCCCGGCCACCTCACCTACGGCGAGTATCTCGTGCCGGGCCGCACTGATGAGGAAGTGCTCATCTCCTGCCACTGCTGTCATCCGTCGCTTGCCAACGACAACCTCTCGGGCATCGCCGTGGCAATGGAGCTTGCCCGTCGCCTCAGCGAGCGCGCGGACGAGCTGCAGTACAGCTATCGGTTTCTATTCATCCCCGGTACGATCGGGTCCATCACCTGGCTCGCGAGGAATGGTGACGCAGCCGCGCGGATCAAGCACGGCCTGGTGCTGAGTTGTGTCGGCGACGCCGGGGCACTCACGTACAAGCGGAGCCGCCGTGGCAACGCGCTCATCGACCGGGCCGCCGAGCACGTCTTGCGGCGGAGCGCCGGACCGGACCGCATCCGCGCCTTTGTCCCCTATGGCTATGACGAGCGCCAGTATTGCTCGCCGGGCTTCAACCTCGCGGTGGGCTGCCTGACGCGTACGCCGAATGGCGAGTACGCCGAGTATCACACCTCGGCCGACGACCTGTCGCTCGTCAGCGCGGACAGTCTCGCGGCTTCGCTCGCGGCGTGCGAGCGCATCGTCGAGATTCTCGAGCACGAAGCGCGATACGTGAACCTCCAGCCGCACTGCGAGCCGCAGCTCGGGAAGCGCGGGCTCTATCGGCCGACCGGCGGGACGGCGCTCCCGGACTACGAGATGGCACTCCTCTGGGTGCTCAACTTCTCAGATGGAGAGCATTCGTTGCTCGAGATTGCCGACCGCGCCGACATCGAGTTCAGCACGATGCTGCGTGCCGCCCAGGATCTCGACGCGCACGAGCTGGTTCGGCGGGCGCCGCTGCAGCCGCGGCGCGACACGGCGCGCCGCGCCTCCATGATCAACGTCGCTCAATCCCATCACGCATGAGTCGACTCAAGACGCTCGCGTTGCAGATGATGCTGCTCCCTGGCGCCGAGGCGCTCTTCGCGCCCTTCGCGCGCGGGCGCGGCATCATCTTCATGCTGCACCGATTTCGTTCCCCCGAGAATCCGGACGAGGGGTATGACGCGCTCTCGGTGCGACGCGCGCTCGGCCACCTTCGCCGCGCGAAGTACAACATTCTCTCGATCGACCAGCTGCTCCACTCCGCTCTCGTGGACGGGCGAGTTCCCGATCGGTCAGTCGCATTCACCATCGACGATGGATACCTCGATCATGCGACCGTTGCCGGGCCAGTGTTCGCGGAGTTCGATTGTCCGGTGACGACGTTCGTCACCTCCGGTTTTCTCGACGGGACACTCTGGTTCTGGTGGGATCACATCGCGTACGCGTTCGCGAACACGAAGCGCAATGCCGTCCGCGTTGCGCTGGGCGGTCGAGAAGCCGCCTATCGTTGGGAATCGGCCAGCGAGCGCGCCGTGGCGCAGGGCGACTTCACCGAGCGCTGCAAGGAGGTGCCTGACGAGGAGAAGCACGCTGCGATCGCCCGGCTGGCTGCGTCGCTCGAAGTGGACCTGCCCGATCAGCCACCTCCGCGCTATGCGCCGATGTCGTGGGCGCAGCTCCGCGAATGTGAACGCCGCGGCATGAGCTTCGGACCGCACACCGTCACGCATCCGGTGCTGAGTCGCGTCACGGACGACAGGTCACAGTGGGAGCTCACGGAGTCGTGGAGTCGTCTCCAGCAGGAGGCCGCGGCACCGATGCCTGTATTCTGTTACCCGAACGGCCGTCCTGGTGATTTTACCGAGCGTGAGATGCGAACGCTGCAGCAGCTCGGCTTCCTCGGCGCCGTCGTCGGATGGGATGGATTCGTCAGCGCCCGGTCGACGCGAATCGATGCGAACGCGCGCTTCAACGTGCGCCGGTTCCCGTACCCCGATGACCTGCCGCACCTCGTGCAGTTCGTGAGCGGTGCCGAATGCGCCAAAGCGCTGCTGCGCGGAGAAGTGGCGTGATCGATTTCGTCCTCGGAGCCGTGGGGGGCCTTCGGGCGCGATTCGAAGACGTGCGCCGTCAGCGTCGGTGGCGACAGCTGCGCGCCATGGGAATGCACATCGGCAACGATGTGTTCCTCCCCGACTCGACGTGGATCGACACGAGCCACTGCTTTCTCATCAGCATTGGCGATCACTGTGGGTTCGGCGAGGAGTGCTTGCTGCTCGCGCATGACGCACAGATGGACGAGTACCTGGATGCCGCGCGAATCGGCCGCGTCGTGATTCACGAATCCTCACACATCGGTGCGAGGACGGTGATCTTACCGGGAGTGGAAATCGGTCCACGGACGATCGTCGGCGCAGGTTCCGTCGTGACGAAGTCACTCCCGGCCGATAGCGTCTGCGCGGGTAACCCCGCGCGCGTGATCTGCTCGCTCGAGGACTACTTGAGCAAGCACCGTGAACGTATGGCAGGGGCGCGGACATTCGAGTACACACAATACGATATCCGCGTGCACACTCCTGAACGCCGCGCCGAGTTGATTGCCGCGTGCGACGCGGGGCCGACCTATATCGTCGGCGGACGATCTGCAGAGCTCCGCGGCGAAGGGGGTACTCCGCGCACGGCGATGGCGCCTGGCGCCCTCGGGCCGGCGTCCGGGGTTAGCCGTTAGGCAGACTTGCGGCCGTCGGGTAGCGGCACGGGCGTCGGGACGAGGGCAGAGGCGCGCAGCCAGAGCTCTCGCGCCAGCTGATCCCGATTCCATCGCCCGCGTCGCAGCAGGGTCGCCGTGATTCGCGCCTGCTCGCTCGTGCTGATCGGCGCCTGCATCACACCGCGCCAGAGCTCCCAGAGGTGACGCCACTCGCGCATGAACGTGCCGCGCACCTCACCAGGCGTGAAGCCGTTTTGCTGGGCTTCATTGCTCTTGGAGCTCAGTGCCTCGCTGTGAATGCGCCGCAGGAAGAGCCGTTCCGGTATCTCCAGGAACGTTCCATAGAGCGCCAACTCGGCGAGCAACACGATGTCGGAGCCGATGTAGTTGCCGAGTCCACGAGTACGGCGTAGCGTCTCGAGCCGCACGACGCCGTACAGCGGGTTGCACATACCGGCATGACCGAGGCATTCGGTAAAGCGGTCGCTCGGGCGGCTCGCTACCAGATGCAAACCATCTTCGTAATCCACGAAGTCCTTGTGCGGCGCCCCGAGCTCGTCGATGAACTGGGCCTCCGCGTACGCCATGACTGTGCCTGGACTGGCATCGAGTGCCGTCACGCAGCGCTCGATCGCCTCCGGGCGGCACATGTCGTCGACCGCCGCCCAGCGAAACAGCTCGCCGCGGGCTCGTGTGACCAGACTCGAGTAGTTCCCGGCAATCCCGATGTTACGCGGGTGACGCTCGTATCGCACGCGTGAGTCGCGCGCGGCGTAGCCGCGCCCGATCTCCTCGGTTCCATCGGTGGAGCAATTGTCGCTGATGAGCAGCTCGAAATTCGTGTACGTCTGCGCGAGGAGCGAATCGACGGCGGCGGGGAGGTAGGTCTCCCCGTTGTACACGGGAATCCCGATGGTGACACGCGGTGCGGCTGCATTGATCGGGCTCATGACGATCCACCAATTAGTGTATCTGGAAGAGTGGCCGCACTATGCGCCGACGCGCATGATCTCGGCCTGCTTCCCTTCCGCTTCCTTGTACATCATCTCGTTGCACGCATCGGCGCGCTCGAGCCATGCTTCGCGCCAGTAGGATGCGATGCGGCGCGGACAGCCGAGACGCCCACGGCTGTATTCCGACTGGCAGACGACACCCTCGAGCATGATGCATTCGTTCTTGAAGTGGAGCATCTTGCCGGTCTTCTCATCGATGATCTGATTCACGCGCTGCTGTACGCGATACGTGCCACCGCAATAGGGCACCATCTCCGCGTCGAACCAGAGTCCGCGATTCTTCGAGTTGTCGTCGAGGGTGTTGACGATGTCCTGCACGTTCTTGACGCGAACCATCTCGCCTTCACCCAATCCGAGCTTCTGATCGGCGGCCACGCGCGCGGTCCGCGCGGGGATGTGCGGGAAGCCATACGCGCCCCCGCGCCGGCGCTGGACAGCGTTAAACACCGCCATCGAGAACACACGAAGGAGACGTGCGAGGCGCACATTGCCAGAGCGCCAATCGCGCCAGTACTGACGAATGTCCCACCAGCGAAGCGGTGTGGTTGCCTTGAGCAGCTCCGTCGCCTGACAGCTGTACCGCACTTCGCTGTCCATCGCCGACCCACGCTTTATCGTTGCCGCCTCGAGTTGAGCGAGATCGAATCGGCCAGCCTCGGGCCGATTCCCCTCACCAGCAACGCTCCGCTCACCGGCGGGCTTCAACCAATCATTCTTCCAGAACAGTAAACACGAGGCCTGGCACCCACCGTGGGCGCTGCCGTCGCATCGCGTCTCGAGGTGGATGGTATTCAACATGCGCCGACCGCCAGTCTGACTGATGGTGTCGCACGTCTTGTCCGCGCGCGCCGTAACCTGAAACCGCTGTCCGGCGAACTGCAGCATCTCGGGCATGAACGGCAGGCCGTCTACCTTCCCGTCGTCGTCGAGCGTCGCGAGGATTTCCGGGGCGCTCCGAACTTCGACCCAGTCACCGGCCTTTGGCCGCAACGTTGTTCGATTATTCAGCACGGTTTTGAGATCCTCCCGGATCGAGTCCACAAAGTCCAATCCTGATCATCAGGGCGCGGCGAGTGCGCGCCGCGCAAAGTATGACGACATGGCCCGGCGCTCCGCCGGCGTGAGGCCGACGACCCACCCGCCTAACGCCGCGAATGGCAGCGTCAATGCAATCTGAGTGAAATAGACCACCAGGTTCGGCGCCGCCCAGAAATGCTCCACGTAGTAGCTCACGAGAGCGAACGGCACGATCGCGAGCACGGGCCGTACGTGCGAGTGCATCCAGAACGACGTCACCGGCACGCCGAGCTCTCGCCGCACGTACCACGGACCGACAACGAGCGTCACCACGAGTTGCGGAATCACCGTACCTAGCGCCGAGCCCACGACGCCGAATCGCGGCACGAGCAGAATGCTCAACACGAGGTTACAGGCGGCGTCGGCGAGGAAGATCGGGATCAATCCGCGATGGCGATTGATCCCCATCATCGATGCCGTCATGACTTCATAGCCGGCGTGCGCCGTCAGGAAGATGGCCAGCACCGCGAGGACCTGGCCGGACAGTGTTGCGTACTCGGCACCCATCCAGAGCCGGATGAATGTCGAGCCGCGGAGGATGAATGTGACGGACACCGGCAGCACGAGTAGCGTCGCGCTCCGAGCGCCGACGAGGAGGGATCGCGTGATCGCGGCCCTCTCGCCGCGCGCTTCGACCGCGCTGACGAGCGGTGTGAGCACTCGCGACACTCCGCCCGCGACCTGGCGGCCATAGTCCGTCAGATTTCCCGCGATGGCGAAGTACGTCACCATGCCGACCGGGAGGAACATGCCGATCACCGCCGAGTCGCTGAAGAGCATGATCTGACCGGCAACGTGCAGCACCGACGACGCGAGGCCAAAGCTCAGGACGACCTTCATGTACTTCCTATCGCCGCCGAATCGCAGACGAAGCTGCGGGTACAATCGGCGGCAGGCCGCATAGTCGATGGCGAGCCGGGCGACCGACGATGCGAGATGCAACAGCGCCAGCGCGACAATTCCCTTCCCGTAGTTCAGCGCTGTCACGACGGCGAGAGCGCGAACCGCGCCGATGGCGACCTCGATTCCGTTGGTATAGTCAAAGCGCTGCAGGCCGACGATCACGCCTCCCAACACACCGTCGATCAGGGCGACGGCGATGTTCACCCCGCCGACGAGCGCCACGATTCGAATGGCCGTCGTCACACCAGGCGGAACCTGAAAGACACGATCGACGACGACCGCCAGTGCGAGCGACAACACCACAGCAGCGATGGCCGCCAGCCCGAAAATCTTCAACGCGGCAGAGGTCAGCTGACTCGCGTCTTCGTGCTGGCCGGAACTGTGGAAACGCGCGATGTACCGCGTGACAGCGCCACGAACACCGAGATCGAGGAGACCGAGGTAGCCGACGAGCGAGTTCGCGAGTACAAATGCGCCGTACGCGGTCGTTCCGAGCGACCGCACGATGAACGGCGACAGTACGAAGTTGATGACCGCGGCAAAGACGAACGCTCCCCAGTTCGTCACGACATTGCGGATCAGGCTGGGCTGCCGCGGCGGTGGGCCACTGCGTTCGTTACGCGACTCCTCGACCGTGGTCGGCTCGGTCGTCGGTGTAGCAAGAGACATCTTGATTGCCTGGGGTATTCGACTAGAGGCCGAGCACCAGCTTCTTCGCGAAGAATCCTTCCGCGAATGGCTCGGTCAATCCGGATTCGACTCCGCGCAAGCGCATCAGCCCGGTGAAGGTCTCGTCCGTGAACCACGGACGGCTGCGCTGGGAGCCGAAGGCGCGCATCAAGTACTCGACTTTACGCGATCGCGTCTCGTCGTCGATCGGAACATAGAGATTGGGGGTCGAGAGCCCGCCGTCATACTTGGGGATCTCGTATTCGAGCACCGCGTGATTCCGGAAGGTGTTCCACGTCAATTCCGAGACGACGCGATGGTCCTGATGTCGGTCGTCTCGCGAATGCGTGAAGATCAGATCGGGACGAGCCTCGCTTTTCAGCGTCTCGAAGAAATCCTTGATTTCTCCGGTGTAGGGAAAGAAGCCATCACGGAAGCGGAGCACGGTCACTTCAGCGTGACGACAGCCAGCGAGGAAGAGGCTCGCCGCGCAGCGCGCTTCCCGTTCCCGTTCGTCGTTGCTGCTCAAGACGATCCAGCGGACTTCGAGCTCAGGATCGGACTCGAGCAGCCGGAGGATCGTACCGCCACAACCGATTTCGATGTCATCGGAGTGCGCGCCGACGCAGAGCACCCGACGCGGCTTGTGCGACTCGTTCGCGAAAGACAGCGGGATCATCGTGCGTTCGCGACGAGCGGCAGATCATTGACGAACGCGGCGGGTGACTTCCAGCCCTGCGGCAGCGTCACCGTGCGAGCACCGCCCTGCTTCCAGAGTTGCCAGGGTGGAGTCCCACCGTCGTGCAGGTCGTCCAATCGCTTCTTGTCCTTCGCCGTGTCCATGGGAAGCCAGAAGCCATCGTAGTCGTAGGCGACAAGCTGATTGAGCCGCACGAGGCGCTCGAACGGCTCCTCGACGAGCTCCTCGCCAGCGCGCATGTAGTCGAAGATCTCGCGCTTGAAGACGAAGTAGCCGCCATTCACGCGCAGCCCCGACTGGGCGATGTCCTTGAAGCTCGTCACCACTCCATTGGATGACGAGACGAAGTGATAGCTCAGATTCGGCTTCACGCAGAGGAAGCTTGCGATCTTGTCTTTCGAGCGGAGATCGTCGATTTGCTCGGGAAGCGGAAGATCAGTGAGGCCGTCGGAGTAGTTCGCGAGAAACATCTCCTCACCGTCGAGATACGGCTCGACAGCCTGCAGTCTCTCGCCGATGTTGGAGTTCAGTCCCGTATCGACGAACGTGATGCGCCACTCGAGGATGTCACTGTTGAGCAGCTCGCGTTTGCGCCCTCCCTGCGAGAGCACGAAATCGTTGGAGACCGCTTCCTCATAGTTCAGGAAGAACTCCTTGATCGCGTCGCCGCGATAACCAAGGCAGAGGATGAAGTCCTTATGGCCGAAGTGCGCGTAGTACTTCATCACATGCCAGAGAATCGGCCGATACCCGATGGGCACCATGGGCTTGGGAACATTGTCCGCGTAATCACGCAGACGCATACCCAGCCCACCGCAGAAGAGGACGACTTTCATCTTGCCTCTGGTTGCCTAGTCTGTGAGTAATGGGCCTGCGTTACGCATGAGAGTGCCGCCACGGTCCGGCCCGTCGGTTGTGCAGTCGCCTATGCAAGCCGCAGACTCTGCTCGACGGCGCGGAGCGGAGAAACGCAGGTGCCTGTCGTACAACGATTTATCTCGGCTCGCACCCGAACTTGCCTTTGCCACGGGATGCCGCGCGTTGCGCGTCATCGGTTCCAATGAGGCATGCGCGCAACAGAGCCCCGTCATCTATAGTTTCGCGGGTTCGCGCCCAGGCTCCTTGTCGTCGGCGTGACTGACCGGCAAGCTTAGGCGTGCCGCGTGTTCAATTGAGGGCTGGAAGGCGACCGGGGGAAAAACAGATAAGCGGCGGGCGATTGCGCCTAACGTCAGAGCGGCAGTTGCGTCGGCGGCACGCTCGCGTGGTGTCCTTCAGTTCCCGCACGAGCTGTGGTCATGGCGCAACAGCACAGAGGCGGCGCGACGAGAGCAGGCGATCAGAACTCGCTTGCCTGTAAGCGTTTATAGAAACATCACCCACGGTTTGCCTCTTGCTTGGTCCCTGCGCGGAACCGAGCTCGCACTCAGCGACCGGCTTGGAATACACCTCGATCGCCCATGGCCCCTCAGTATATTCTCGGCCTCTCGGCC